>TARA_R110000796_G_scaffold14011_9_pt1 | contig 96714 bp, 92 predicted proteins | sample TARA_R110000796 | Tara Oceans TARA_R110000796 (sample SAMEA4397815) | marine metagenome | biome: Polar Biome; feature: [SRF] surface water layer (ENVO:00010504); material: water (ENVO:00002006), including particulate matter (ENVO:01000060) such as... | depth 5 m
ATTACCGGCTATGCCAAATTCGACCTCTATGCTGATCTCCGTGCGGAACTGCCCTTCGCGGAGACGGACAAGCCGACCGTCCTCTACAACCCGCATCCATCGCCTCGTCTTTCAAGCTGGTTCGCAATGGGGGAGCGGGTGCTGAACGAGCTGACCGCATCGGACCGCTACAACGTCATTTTCGCGCCGCATGTGATGCTGTTCGCCCGCCGCCATGTCGTAACGATCGCACCGCCGGCGCTCCGCCGTGTCCGCACGCTTGAACCGACGCTGACGGCGCGAACGAACTTGCTGGTCGATGAGGGCAGCGCGGCCTCGACCGATATGAGCTATACCAACGCTGCCGACATATATATCGGAGACGTCAGCAGCCAGGTGTATGAATTTCTGCGCCGCCCCCGTCCGTGTCTGCATCTCGACGCGCACGGTGTCGATTGGCGTGATGATCCCAGCTATTTTCACTGGCACGCCGGCCCCATCGCTGGACGGCGGGCGAATATAGTCGATGCGGTCGATGAAGCCATTGCAACGCATGGCGATTATCTTGCCACCCAGCGCGCCATGCTGGCCGATACGTTTTCGATAACCGGCGAAACGGCGGCTAACCGTTCTGCGGATGCTATATTGGACCTACTCGATGGATGATTTCGCACGTCTCGATGGTCAGAGGGTCTGGGTCATGGCCAAAGGCTATCATCCGGACGAGGGTGGCATGCAGACTTATGCAGAGGGTGTGGCTGACGCTTACGCGGCGAGCGGAGCGGCAGTCACAATATTCACGCAAACCAGCGCCGGGCCGCGCGACTTTACCGCAGGTGCCGTGCGAGTGATCGACATAGGGCCGGGCGGAGGTGCGGGCGTTCCGGTTCGGTTCTGGCGCGCGATGCGGCAGGAACTGCGGGTCACGGGCGCGCCGCTGTTCACCCATGGCACAACCTGGCGCACATCGGTGCTGCCGATGGTTCTGCGGCTCCCTTATGTCACCACATTCCATGGCCGCGAATTCATGTATGCGCGCGGAGCCATGCTGGCTTTGATGCGGCTTGTTGCACGACGGGCGCAGCGCTGTTTCGCGGTCAGCCATTATAGTGCCCACAAGCTTATGGGCCGTCTGGCACCGCTTGCTATCGTGCCCTTGGTCGCATGGAATGGCCTGAGCGCCTGGAACCGTCCGGAGCGGAGTCCCCAAAACGAAAACCAGGCGCCCCTGATAGCCTCGCTCTGCAGGCTGGAGCCGCGCAAGAATATCATTGCTTGCGTAAGGGCCTGCGCCGTCTTGCGCGACAAGGGGTACGACTTCCGCTATCTTATCGCCGGACGCGGTCCTGACCTTGAAGAAATAAGGACCGCTGTAGAGAGCTACGGTTTGGAGGACTCTGTCGAAGTCGCCGGATTCGTCTCTGCAGAACGGGCAGCGCAGCTTTATGCCGACGCAGACATCTTCCTCCACCCGCAGGTGGCAGCCGATGATGGCCGCGATTTCGAAGGCTTCGGTATCGCGATCGGCGATGCGATGGCGGCCGGGGCAGCTGTCATTGTTGGCGAGCAGGGCGGTGCGAAAGAACTGGTTGTCGAGGGTATTTCAGGGCTGATCGTCGACGGTTCGGACAACGACGCCATCGTCCACGCACTGGAGCGCCTATTGACAGATAAACAGTCCAGCCAGAAAATGGGTGAAGCGGGCCAGCGCCGCGCGCACGAATATTTCACCTGGCAACGGCACATTGCGGTCATCTTGAGCGCTATCGACCTCAAAGACTGAAACACGCCGACGTCCAATCCAGTCCCGTGCTTCACGTGGGTCGACGCTGAGAAGTATCGACGCGGCCACACGGCTTATGCTCTTGACCAACCCCTCTGCGGGTTTTTTGTGCTGGAGTGTTTTGATCGTCGAATATTAAACCTTCAATGTACGCTTTCCAAAGCCATTTTTCATTAGCGGCTATCTGAGGGCTGGGTTAGCAACGCGGCGACTCCGGCTGGATTGCTGGGGAAATAAAAATGCAGATAGCTTCCTGTTAGATTGCCCACACGATAGATATTTTCGCCATGCCCGCCATGGGGACTGGTGGCGATAGCATGAGGTTCCAAATCCGTTGTTAAGCTCGAATAATGGAATGTATGCCCGCGCAATTTGCCCTGTGCCAGAGAAACCTGCTGCAAGCCCAACGCGGCAAGCCGTGGCTGCATTTTGGCGCGGCCCGGGAGTATTCCGGCCATTGCCGCTGCTTTGCCATGCCCGTCGCCCAGCTCTTCCAAGCCATATAGCATGCCACCACATTCGGCGAGGATCGGTTTGTCTGCCGCATGGTGTCGCCGGATAGCCGCCAACATAGCTGTATTTGACGCAAGCTTTTCCAAATGGAGTTCCGGGTAACCACCGGGGAGCCAAAGCGCGTCACATTCCGGTAAATCTGTGTCGGTCAGAGGCGAGAAAAACGATAATATCGCGCCCATTTCCGGCAACAGATCAAGGTTCGCGGGATAGATGAAACCAAAGGCTGCATCGCGGGCAATCGCAATGCGGTGGCCGTCGAGCAAGAGGGGCACGTTTCTCACCGCTGGCGCTGGAAACATGACCGGATCGGGTAGCCAGATCGCGCTGTCGGACAAAAGGCTCGCGGCGCGTTCTATCCGGTTTTCCAAATCGGCAATTTCGCTCGCTTGTACGATGCCCAAATGCCGTTCTGGCAATTCAATATCCTGATCACGCGGCAAAGTGCCGAGCCACTGGATATCGCCCTTCAGACTTTCTTCCAGCATGGCAGCATGGCGATCGCTGCCCACGCGATTGCCGAGCACGGCTTTTACTGAAATATCATCGCGATAGCTGGCCAGCCCCAGCGCCAGAGCGCCAAAGCTTTGCGCCATAGCAGAGCCATCAATCACCGCCATGACGGGCAGCCCAAAATGCGCGGCAAGGTCAGCCGCGCTTGGCGTGCCATCGAATAATCCCATGACCCCTTCCACAAGGATCAGATCTGCTTCTTGCGCTGCTGCATGAAGCAATTTCCGGCATTCTTCTTCGCCGCACATGAACAGATCAAGCTGATAAACCGGCGCGCCGCTAGCCTGCTCAAGCACCATCGGGTCAAGAAAATCCGGCCCGCATTTAAAAACCCGTACACGCCGTCCGGCATTGCGATGGCGGCGGGCAACGGCGGCGGTGACCAGCGTTTTGCCCTGGCCAGAAGCAGGCGCAGACACCAGCAACGCCGGACAAGCGGCGGCTGTAATATTGTTCACCGATCAATCCCTTCTTGCGCCCGTACACCTGCGCGGAAGGCGTGTTTCACGTCCCTGATCGCGCTCACCGTATCGGCCGCCTCGATCAGCTCATCATGCGCCGCGCGGCCCGTTATCACGACATGTTGCATCGGCGGGCGATCACGGATTGCGGGCATGATTTCTGCTAGTGAAAGATAGCGATAGGTCACCAGATAAGTCAGCTCGTCCAATATAATGATGTGGATGGAAGGGTCGGCCAATGCAACTTTGGCCTTTTCCCAACCGGCGCGCGCAGCGGCAATGTCGCGGGTCCGGTCCTGGGTTTCCCACGTGAAGCCTTCTCCGCATCTTTCCCAAATCACATCGGGGTGATCCGCGAAAAAGGCGCGTTCACCCACATTTTCTGCACCTTTGATAAACTGGAATACAGCCGCTTTGTGACCATAGCCCAGTGTGCGGGCGACCATGCCGAAGGCGCTGGAAGATTTGCCTTTACCATTGCCAGTAAGCACCAACAGCAATCCTTTGTCTTCCTGCGCCGCAGCGATTTTTGCGTCGACCACGGTTTTGTGCTTTTGGGTCCGCTCTTTGTGGCGCGCGATTTCGCGGGCCTTTTGAGAATCGCTCATTTGCGCGAGACCATATTCTGGCCGGATACTATCGAAGCCGCGACAATGTGGCACACTGCAGCCACACCGGTCCAGGTTACGGTAGAAAGCAAAGTTCCGGGAAAATAACGTGCGATGCGCGGCAAAAATCCGCTCAAACTCGGATCATCGAACCGCCCGCCCAAAAAGTAGAATCCGCCGCTGGAAAACAGGTTGGATATGAAGGCTGCAACGCAAACCGTGGTGATTATTGCCGGAAGCGAAGCGAGTGAGGCACCAAATTTATGGGCAGCCATACGGCCTGCACCCCACATGACCCCATAAGCGGGGAGCAGCATCCAATAAGCCGGCGTAAAGCAGAAATTGGATATGCCCATATAGTTTATTACGACTAGATCTATCGCAAACCCCAGGAGGAATAACGCGGGCATCGCAAGCCGGGAGCGAATGTAGAATCCGGCAACGAAAAAGGTCGCCAGGCTTGTCTCTGGCAAATGGACAAATTGGCTGAGCGAATGAGATCGGGTGATCAGCATCACCAGCGCCAAGACGATGAATAAAGATAGATCGAACGATTTAAAGCGGGTCATGATGGTCTCTCCGGCAAAAAGGAACTGGAAGCAGGCCAGACAATTTGCCCGGACAGGATGAACTGTAATTAATGGTCATCTCGGCTTCCCTATAAACGCACATAAATGTGTCGCTCACCAAAGGGATCATCCCCGAAAAGGGACTGGCCTTCGTTCACCCGGTACATCCCGCCCGCGCAAAGAAACGACGGCATCGGGCCGGTTTCCTGACTTTCCGGCTAAATACGCTTCCTGCCGCCTTCTCAGAGTAAACCCCAATGGCATAATGGCAGGACGCTCGCCGGAAACAGTTGCGGGAGCAGCGCCGACAGCAGTTTTTTACGCTGCTGCGGACTTCCCGATTAAGCCCTCGCGGGCACCCGTTGCGACTCGTTGATATGCCAGCTTTGCTTCTCACGCAAGCATCTAGGGTCTTGCAATATTCAAAGACCGCGAATATCCAGCCCGCAGCGACAGGTTCCCCGAAAGGGGATTCAAAGGGAACTGGGTGTAATGCCCAGGCTGCCCCTGCAACTGTAAGCGGTGAGCCATCGGCCATTTGCCATTGGGACTATTCCAGTCCTGAGAAGGCGGTCGGAACGGCGCTGATCCGTGAGCCAGGAGACCTGCCTGACGCTGTCGTTCTTCGTCTGGACAGGGTGTGCCAGCCGAACGAGGAAGTTCCTCGCGCAGCGACATTATTGCTCCGCCGGCTTGGCCGTGCGGCATGCGGTTTGTCGTGCGCGTTTGCGGTGCGTCTTGCTGCCTGCCGTGTTGCCAACTGACGGAGTGTATCGTCAGACCAACAGGAACACATTATGTCCAAAATTATACACTCAATCTCCCATATCGCATTTCTGGCTGCGGCCTGTCCGACCATTGCCCATGCAAGTGGAGATGGAGGGGCCAGTGAAAGCAGCGTCGATGACGACAGCTTTATCATTGTTTCCGCCCTGCGCGTACCGGTAGAACAAGACCGGATATCGTCCAGCGTTACCGTGCTCGACCAGGCCGATATCGAGCGCGAGCAGCCTATAGCCATCTCCGATATTCTACTCCGCACTCCCGCCATCAGCGTGACCAGAAACGGTGGATATGGCACAGCAACCAGCCTGCGTATTCGCGGCGCCGATTCCGGGCAGAGCGTCTTGGTCCTGGACGGGATGCGTCTGGCGGATGCCACGACGACCGATGGCGGTTATAATTTCGCTAATCTTTTGGCAGACGACATTACGCGGATAGAAATCTTGCGCGGGCCGCAATCGATATTGTGGGGTAGCAACGCGATTGGCGGCGTTATCAACGTGCAGACATCGCGAGCCGAAAAACCGCTTGAGGGGCGTTTTTCAGTGGAGGCGGGATCACGAGATACTGTGAGTGCAAGGGCCGGAATTGCTGGCAAGAGCGATGGTTTCGACTGGAAAATTGCGGGTTCAACTTTCACCACCGATGGTATATCTGCCAAATCCAGTGGTATCGAACCGGATGGCTATACCCGACAATCGCTAAGCGGCAGTTTCGCGGTGCAACTGTCGCCAAATATATCCGCTGATGTCCGTGGATATTGGGCGGATGCCAGCAATGATTTTGACGGATTTTCAGGGGACAGTCCTGAATATGGGCTGACGCGTGAATGGACGGCTTACGCGGGCTTGAATGCGGAGTTTTTCGATGGAAAATTCAAAAACAGGATCGCAATTCTGGAAGGACGAACTGACCGTGAAAATTATGATCCGCGTCGCGATATCAGACAGCTGAATTTCGATGCCAATGGCCGTTCACGCCGCTATGAATATCAGGGAAGTTTCACCATTTCGCCGCTTGCAGAAATTCTGTTTGGTGCGGAGCGTGAAGAGCAGCGGATGACCAATGGTTCGGTCGCCAATAATGACGCGCCCTACACTCTGACTCCATCGCGTGCCGATACTGACAGTTTCTTTGGCCAAATGCGGGTCACGCCGATTGAAGGGGTCACGATTAGCGGCGGTGCGCGTCATGACCGGCATTCGCGTTTTGGCGGGAATACCGTGCTTAGCACCGGCGCGGCATGGTCGCTGAACGGCGGCGCGACAATATTGCGGGCAAGCTATGACGAAGGATTTAAGGCGCCCTCGCTCTATCAACTGTTCAGCCAATATGGCGCAGCCAATTTGCAGCCAGAAAAAGCCAAGGGATGGGAAGTCGGTTTGGAACAGTCTTTTCTGGACCGGCAGTTACAGCTTTCCGCGACATGGTATGAACGCAGCACGGATAATCTGATTGATTTTGCCTTTTGCCCAACAACAGGTGCTTTGCCGAGCGAGTGTTTTATTCCCGGAACGACGACAACCCGTTTCGGCTATTATGCCAATGTAAAAAAATCCAGAACGCACGGGCTGGAATTATCAGCAAAATTAAATGTTGGCGGGGCTTATGTTCAAAGCAATTATAGCATTGTCATTGCCGAAGACCGGACCGAGGGGAGCAATTTTGGCGGACGATTGGCACGAGTGCCACGCCATCTTGCCAATAGTGAAATAGGTTATGTTTTCCCGTTTGGCCTGACCGCAAGTGCGGCAGTCCGTTATTCGGGAAAGACGCTCGACCGTGTTGGCGGCACCAGTTTTCTGAAGGATTATTGGCTCGCAGATTTGCGGGCCGAATGGGCCCTGGGCGACAAACTCACATTTTACGGAAGAGTCGAGAATCTGTTTGATGACATGCATGAAACAGCCGGGGGCTATGGCAGCCTTGGTCGCAGCTTTTACCTTGGTTTAAGGAGCAAATTCTGATGTTGCGCGCCGTCGATGCTGATCCTTCCGTTGTCGTTTGCAACAGCTGCCGTTTTTCGGCGGACCAACGCGAAAATGATGAGGGACAGCGCGGCGGCGCGCTGCTCGCTCAGACTATGCGCGAAGTGGCAGCGGCTATACCTCATCTAAGCGAAGTAGCGGTGCAGGAAATGCCGTGCCTGTTTGCCTGCCAGCGCCATTGCACTGTTTACGTCCGCGCGAAAGGGCGCATCGGTTATGTGCTTGGCGATTTCGTGCCGGACGCCGCAGCGGCGCAGGCCATTCTGGAATATGCCGCCCTACATGCCAAAAGCGAGGAAGGGGTGGTGCGCTACGCTGACTGGCCCGAAGAGGTGAAGGGACATTTCATTGTCCGCACGCCGCCAGAAGGGTTTGTTGCGACATGATCCGTTTTGCCACGCCGGAAGAATTTTCGGCGGCACTCGCCAACTTACCAACACCCGATTCAGACGCGATCACCGCTGCGCGTGCGCGTCAGGAAAGCCTGACAAAACCGGCCCAGTCATTGGGCCGACTGGAAGAGATCGCCCTGTTCATGGCTGGCTGGCAGGGGCGCGAGAAGCCACGTGCCGAGCGTATATTTGCTGCGGTATTTGCAGGCAATCACGGGGTTGCAGCGCAAGGGGTTAGTGCCTTTCCAAGGGAAGTAACCGCGCAGATGGTGGCCAATTTTCGCAACGGCGGAGCAGCGATAAACGCGCTGTCCCGAGCCTGCGGAGCGGAGCTGGAAATTGTCGATCTTGCACTGGATCAGCCCACTGCAGATATTACGCAAGCGCCTGCGATGGATGAAGCGGAATGTCTTGAGGCAATCAATGCGGGGGCAGCGACCGTCCCCCGCGATGCCGACCTGTTTTTCGTCGGCGAAATGGGCATTGCCAACACCACGCCCGCAGCGGCCCTGAGCGCATGTTGCTTTGGTGGCGATGCAATGGATTGGGTCGGGCGCGGTAGTGGTATTGATGACGCGGCTCTCGCCCGGAAAATCAAGGCCGTAAACAGCGCATTGGCCAAACATGCCTCGTATTGCGATAGCCCATTTGAAACATTGCGCCGCCTTGGTGGACGAGAAATCGCCGCAATGGCAGGCGCAATATTGGCGTCGCGGATGCAACATATTCCTATGCTGCTTGATGGATTTATCTGCTGCGCTGCGATTGCCCCGCTGGCTGCGGCGGCTCCCGCGATCACTCACCATTGCCTGGCCGCGCATTGCTCAGCCGAGGGCGCACATAGCCGCTTACTGGAGCATCTTGGACTTGACCCGTTGCTTCATCTGGAGATGCGACTGGGCGAGGGCAGTGGCGCTGCAGTAGCGGTGCAAATCGTGCGTTCGGCACTGGCTGCCCACAATGAAATGGCGACATTCACAGAGGCATCGGTTGCGTCGGCGCTATGAAGCCGGTTTTTCTCCATTTGATGCGCCATGGTGCACCGGAAGGCGCCGGAAAATTACTGGGCCATAGCGATGCTGCGCCCACTGAACAGGGCATTTCCGCCTGCCGGGAGCGAGCAGAAAACCTAGCTGTCACGCGCATCATATCTTCGGATCTGTCCCGCGCCCAGAAAGCCGCAATCTCGATTGCTGGTGACCGGGGCATGACCGCAGAAAGCGACGCTCGTTGGAGAGAACTGGACTTTGGCGAATGGGACGGGTGCCATGCTTCTGCTCTGCCAGCTAACGCCTTGGCAGCATTCTGGGATGATCCTGAAAACTGCCCGCCGCCGCATGGTGAACGGTGGAGCGACTTGCTCCGGCGGATAGACAGTGGATTAGCGGAAATTGGTGATGATACGCTTGTCATCACCCATGCCGGCCCGATGCGTGCGGCATTGTGCGTCTTATTAGGGCTGGATTATCGGCAATCCTGGGCATTTGATTTGCCTTATGCTTCGCTTCTCAGTCTGCAGATATGGCCGGATGAGCCACGCAGTGCCCAAATCATCGGATTAGCGGCATGAAGCGCCTGATCCTCGCCGTGCAATTTATGACGCGCTTGCCTCTGCCCAATGTCGATGCTTCGGCAGAGGACTTTGCCGCCTGCATAAGATGGTTTCCTGCGGCGGGGCTGATCGTTGGTGGCGCAGTTGCGGGCGCCGCATTTACGGGCGGACTGCTGGACCCCTTGGCGGGTGCTTTATTTGGCCTTGTCGCCTGGGTGGCGATAACCGGCGCGCTGCATTTGGACGGGCTGGGCGATATTGCCGATGCCGCCGGCGCGGTCCATGCGGACCGTGAACGCCTATCGGCGGTACTCGCAGACCCGCATATTGGCAGTTTTGGGGTGACGGCGATTGCGCTGCAACTCATTACCAAGCTGATATTGCTATATTTGGTTGTTGATCAGGTGCCCTTATGGATGCTGATATTGCTACCCGCCATCGCGCGGATCGGCCCGCTGGTCTGGACGCTCATATTGCCGCCGCTTCATGCCGGTCTGGCAAGCCGGTTTAGAGAGGGCACGAATTGGTGGCAGGTTGCCGGATGGGCAGTGGTTAGCGCCTGGATTTTGCCCCTTGCGCCCGGTCTGGGCGTTGCGATTGTTGCGGTTCCGCTTTGGGCCTGCTGGTTGCGCACCCGTATCGGCGGCATTTCTGGCGATGGTCACGGCGCTGGAATTGAACTGCTGGAAAGCGTGCTGCTTTGCGCGTTGGTGGCTACGGCATGACAAAGGCATCCTTCACGCTGCATGGCGGCAATTTGAACGACGCACGTACCGTCTTTGGCGAGGGAGACCAGCCGTGGCTGGATCTTTCCACCGGTATAAATCCCGTCAGCTGGCCCGGAACGAGCCGTATCGATTGCGGTTGGCAAGCGTTGCCCGACCCGAAGCTCCTCGCAATATTAGAGGCCGCAGCGGCTCGTCATTTTGGTGTCGCGCCAGATTTATGCTGCGCCGTGCCGGGGAGCGATCTTGCGCTGCGACTGCTCGGCAAGGTGCTGGATGTACCAGCGGCTTTTGTCGCGCCCGGCTATAGCGGACACTCTGCTGTGTGGTCCGATAGCCAGCCCGTGGCGGCTTTTGATGCGCTGCCCGATGAAGCCTTGGCTCTTTTGCTGGCCAATCCGAACAATCCGGATGGCTGTATTTATACACCAGAACGCCTGTTGCGATGGCGTGACAGTCCTGCGGCGGAAAACCGCTGGCTCGTTGTGGATGAAGCGTTCGCGGATGCAACACCCGATATTAGTCTGGCGGCCCATATTGCAGCGCATCGCCGATTGATAATATTGCGCTCTTTCGGGAAATTTTTTGGCCTTGCGGGATTACGGCTCGGCTTTCTGTTGGCGCCGCCAGAAATTATCGCGGAATTTAGGCGCTTGCTGGGTGACTGGCCGTTATCCTCCGCTGCGTTAGCCATCGGCACAGCGGCCTATGAGGATAGCGACTGGATCCTCAAAACACGCAAGGACCTGGGTCTCCGTGCAAACAGGCTGGACGCACTGTTGGAATCTCACGGGTTATGCACCATCGGCGCTTGCCCGCATTTCCGCTTGATCGAAAATGACAATGCGGAGGAAATTTTCAGGCTTCTTGCGCGGAAAGCCATTTTGACGCGACCGTTTGACTATGAACCGCGTTGGCTCCGGTTAGCTGTTCCGGCAAGTGATGCGGATTTTGCAAGACTGCATGAGGCTCTAGCGGATGGTTGAGGCGACTGTGATAGCGGCTCTTGTTCTTGACGCTGCACTGGGCTGGCCGAAATGGCTGCATGCACGCATCGGTCATCCGGTCGGCATATTCGCGGCGATAATCAACTATTGCGAAAAGCGATGGAATAGAGCTGTCCTTACAGAAATGAAGCGGCGGATTGGGGGCGTAATGACCGTTCTCATCCTGATGGTGGTCGCAGGCGGAACGGCGGGGCCGGCACAATATTATATCATCGGTATGTTTGGCGAATGGGCTTGGCTGCCACTTGCTTTCCTCGCATGGCCCGCGATCACGCAGCGCAGCCTGTATGAACATGTCCTTCCGGTCCTTGTCGCGCTAATTGCCAATGATCTTGTCGCGGCGCGGGACGCCGTTGGCATGATCGTCGGACGCGATACAGGCGGGTTAGATGCCGGTGGCGTGGCCCGTGCCGGAACGGAGAGCCTTGCCGAAAGCTTTTGCGATGGCGTTGTTGCTCCTGTATTCTGGCTTGTGGTGGCGGGTTTGCCCGGCATTTGGGTCTATAAGGCAATCAACACGGCTGATAGTTTGATCGGCCATCCGGAACCGCCACTGCGCGCATTTGGCTGGGCCGCCGCTCGAACAGACGATCTTCTCAATCTTGTCCCGGCCCGTCTTTCGGGCATCTTGCTTTGCCTCGCAGCATTTGGAGGGTGGCGGATTATGTGCCGTGATCATAGTCGCCATGCCTCCCCCAATGCTGGCTGGCCAGAGGCAGCGATGGCCGGGGCACTGAGTGTGCGTCTTGCCGGCCCGGTTAGCTATGATGGCGTGCCACAGTATAAACAATGGATAGGTGAGGGGCCTTCGGCGGATAGTGCATCATTGGAGCGGGGATTGACGATATATATCCGCGCCTGTTCAATTTTATGGGTGGTTGGAGTGGGGCTTTTATGGCTGGTATAATGTTGCAGGGAACCGGCTCCGATGTCGGTAAGTCAGTGCTGGTTGCGGGGCTGTGCCGTGCGCTGGCCAACCGTGGCTATGCTGTGCTGCCATTCAAGCCGCAAAATATGTCCAATAATGCTGCGGTCACCGCCGATGGTGGCGAGATCGGGCGAGCCCAGGCGCTCCATGCGCTGGCCGCCAGAGCAGAACCACATGTGGATATGAATCCCGTCTTGCTTAAGCCTCAGGCGGACCGCACGTCGCAACTTATCGTACATGGCAAAGTGCGCGGCACGATGGGCAGTAGCAATTTTCGCGAAGGACGCCGCAACCTGTTGCCCGATGTTATCGCCAGTTATCGACGTTTGGCTGCCCGCTCTGATATCGTGGTGGTAGAAGGGGCAGGGTCGCCAGCGGAAATCAACCTGCGGGACGGTGATATCGCCAATATGGGTTTTGCGCGGGCAGCCAATATTCCGGTGATCTTGGTGGGTGATATTGATCGGGGCGGCGTGATTGCGTCCCTGGTGGGCACCCGAACCGTGCTCGATCCCGCAGACGCGGCGATGATCAGGGGGTTCATCATCAACAAATTTCGGGGTGACCCGGCATTATTTGCCGATGGATATGCTGCGATTGAGGAACTGTCGCACTGGCGCGGCTATGGTCTTGTTCCCTGGCTGGCGGATGCTGTGCGGTTACCCAGTGAAGATGCTGTCGTGCTTGAAAAAGGGCGCAATATTTCGACGGAACGTAAGTTGATCGTCTGCCCCATATTGCCGCGCATCGCCAATTTTGATGATCTTGATCCCTTGAAACAGGAGCCTGACGTCGATCTGGTCATGATCCCGCCTGGCATCGCAATCCCCGCCGAAGCGACGCTCATCATCTTGCCCGGTTCCAAAGCGACTATCGCCGATATGACGGCAATTCGCGAGCAAGGTTGGGATATTGATATACGCGCTCATCATCGGCGAGGCGGGGCAATCTTCGGGATTTGCGGTGGTTATCAGATGCTCGGCAACCGGATTACCGATCCTCTGGGGATTGAAGGCGCAGCGGGCAGGATTACCGGTCTGGGGCTGTTGAATGTCGATACAATATTGGCGGATGATAAATCATTACGGCAAGTCAGCGGACGGGCACTGGACCAAGATTTTACCGGTTATGAAATGCACATGGGGCAAACCCTTGGCCCCGACACCGCTCACCCATTTGCACATTTTCCGGACGGGCGCCGCGATGGGGCAATTGACGCCAGCGGGACGGTTATGGGCACATATTGCCACGGTATATTCGCCTCAACAGAGTTGCGCCGCGCTTTGCTGAACGGGATAGGCGCACGGTCCGCGGGCCTGGATCACGGCGTGATGGTTGATGCTGCGCTCGACGATATTGCGCAGTCTTTAGAACAATGCCTCGACATAGATGCTATGATTGCGCTGGCGCGGGAGAACAGATCATGAAGACACTGTTGGTGTTAGGCGGCGCGCGTTCCGGAAAGAGCCGTTACGCGCAATCCCGTAGCGAGGAGATTGCCGGAAAACTTGTCTTCATAGCGACCGCGCAAGCATTTGACGTCGAGATGACAGACCGTATCGCCCGCCACCAAGCCGATCGCGGCGAGCGTTGGACGACTATCGAGGCGCCATTCGACCTCGAAAATGCCATCATATCCGCCGCGCAAAATGCCGATGCGATATTGGTCGATTGCCTGACGCTCTGGCTTTCCAACCTGTTGTTGGCAGAGCATGATCTGGAAAGAGCCACTGACGACCTTTGTGATACTATCGAGAATTGCACTGTCCCAGTCGCGTTGGTCGCCAATGAAGTCGGTCTTGGGATTGTCCCTGAGAATGCCTTGGCCCGCGCATTCCGTGATGCCGCCGGATGGCTGAACCAAAGGCTGGCCGGTCAAACAGAGGAAGTCGTATTAATCACGGCCGGACTTCCGCTCCACATTAAGCCCAACGGAAGATAAGTATGGGAGCTTGGCTTCCGTTGGAATGAACAAGAGGCTTCCTCCACGCGCGAAAGGCCTAACTGCCTTCTAACTGGCCAGACACCGTAAATCGCGGCACGAGGCTCCTGCCGGTTAACAGTCGGGGATGGGGTGTCATGCGCAGGAGAATGAGATATTGTGTCTTTGTTGCAACGATATTTGCCTGTCCCGCAATAATGCGCAGTAACGCGTTGTTTTTTCAGGCCTGTGCGCTGGACTATCCGTGATATTTATACCAGTGGCGAAAACAAGAATGGATGGTCCGTTCCAATTGTTAAAACCCTCTATTTCATGCCTACGACCATAATGGTCGGGGCCCAGGAGAAACCAATGAAAATCGCAAAGTTTTTGGCCGCTACAGCACTGAGTGGCGTTATCGCAGCATCGCCTGTCTACGCACAGGATGTTCAGGAAGAAGAAACCTTTGACGATAATGTGATCATTGTCACGGCTTCCAAGCGTGCAACCTCACTGCAGGAAACACCTATTTCGGTCTCGGTAACAACCGGCGAAACACTGGAAAATGCGCAAATCCGTGACGTGCTTGATCTGCAGTCGGTTACTCCGTCGTTACGTGTCAGCCAGCTCCAGACTTCTTCTGCATCGACTTTCATCATTCGCGGCTTCGGTAACGGGGATAATAATTTCGGCATTGAGCCTTCCGTGGGCGTATTCATCGACGGCGTGTTCCGTTCGCGTTCGGCTGCAGCTTTGTCGGATCTTCCCAATGTCCAGCGCATCGAGGTGCTGAACGGCCCGCAATCGACGCTGTTCGGCAAAAACGCTTCTGCTGGCGTAATCTCTGTTGTTACACGCGAACCCCAATTCGAATTTGGCGGAGCGGTTGAAGCCGTTTACGGCAATTACAATAATGTTGTTCTCAAGGGCGACATTACAGGCCCACTGACAGAGAATATCGCCTTCTCGATCGATGGTAGCTACAACCGTCGCGACGGATACGCGAAAATTGTCAATCTGGACGAAGAGCAGAACGACCGGAACCGTTGGGCCGCCCGTGGTCAACTCTTGTTCGAGGTAACACCGGATTTGACGATTCGGGCGATTGGTGATTATTCGCGAATTGACGAAATTTGTTGTCAGGTGACGACAGTTGTTGCCGGACCAGCTGCCGGAGCGATCCAGTTGCTTGGTGGTCAATTCTCGACTGATCGTTACAGCTATGATGCCTATCTCAATCAGGTTCCGATCAACAAAGTCGACAATTACGGCGGATCGATCCAGGTCGATTATCAAGCAGGGGCGCTTTCATTTACCTCTATCTCGTCTTACCGGGAACTGAAGAACCTGTTCATTTCGGACATCGATTACAGCAGCCTTGATGTTGCGAACGAAACACGCAACCAGAGGGTCAAGACGCTCACCCAGGAATTCCGCGTGGCATCGGACTTTGACGGCCCGCTTAACTTCCTGCTTGGCGGCTATTATTTCGACGAAAGCATCTCGCAGAAAAGCCAGATCGAAAACGGTGCCCAAATCCGTGATTTCTTTGAGCTACTGGCAGGTGGAAACCCCGCCGATGTCCTCGCGGGCAACCCCAGCGTATTCAATGCGGTTGAAGCAGGTCTAGGCCTGCCGCAGGAATCGATCTTCCTCACACCATTGCTCACATCCGAGCAGTTCTCGATGGATAATACCTCTTATTCGATCTTCGGCACGGTTGATTTTGAACCGGTCGATGGCCTCGTATTTACCGGCGGTTTCAACTATACTGACGACAAGAAGGACTTCGCACTCGCTCAGCAAAGCTTCGATCCACTGGGTCAGATCAATCTCATCGATGCGTTCATTGTGGGTGCAACTGGCGGCACTGTAGCGACGCGGGCGCAATTCCAGGCGCTTCCGGCGGCTAACCAAGAAGCTCTGCTCGCTGCGGCGCAGTCAGCAGCAAACCCGCTGTTCGGTTTGTCGGCCTTCCAGTTCCAGCCACCCTTTGTCACCATCCCGAACGCTGTCGAAGACGGCAAGACCCGTGATGACAAGTTCACCTATCTGCTGCGCGCATCCTATGCGATCTCAAACGAAGTTAATGTCTATGGTAGCTATGCAACTGGCTTCAAAGCGAGTTCGGTTAACCTGTCGCGGGATAGCCGGCCTTCCAGTGCCGATTTTGTTGCAGGCCCGGGTGGATCGACTTTCGCTGCCCCGTCATCGCCAATCCTCGACGGTGGTCTGGCTGTACCGAACTTGAGGAGCGGTTCGCGCTTTGCCGGACCGGAAAATGCCACCGTGTATGAAATTGGTGTCAAAGGTCAGTGGGAAGGCTTCGGCTTCAACCTTGCATTGTTCGACCAGACCATCAAAGGCTTCCAAAGCCTTGCCTTCACCGGCACCGGCTTTGCTTTGCAAAATGCGGGTCAGCAATCGGTCAAAGGTTTCGAGTTTGATAGTACAATCAAGCCGACTGACGGGCTGGTTTTCACATTTGCAATGACCTATCTTGATCCACTATACGACTCCTTCACGGGCAGTGTTTTGGGGGATTTGTCGGGCCTGACACCAGGCGGTATTCCCGAGTTCGCTATCTCGACTTCTGCGACCTATTCACATGAATTCGGCGGCAGTGGAAATATGTTGATCACGCGGATCGATTACAGCCATGAAAGCAATACGCCGATCAACAACGGGTTGCCGACGTTCAATGCTGATCTTGGCAACACCCAGATTTTTGATCGCGAGGTCAATCTGGTCAACGGATCGATGACGCTCAAGCTTGAAAATGGCCTTGAAGTAGGTGGTTACGTTCGTAACCTGCTCAATGACCAATTCCTCACGACGGTATTTGATGGGGTTGCTCAGGCAGGAACAGTTCTGGGTTATCCAAGTGCTCCACGCACTTACGGCGCTGTTGTCCGTTTCAAATTCTAATCCAAACCAATATCGGTAAAAATCTGACCCTGCCGGGAAACCGGCGGGGTTTTTTGTATCAAAATTGCATCAAATCAACTGGCTAGGATGCAAAAATATAACGCGAAGGTGCAATTTTCGCATTTCAGGCTGGACTTAATCGCGCGATTAGTTGAATATCCGTTCATCGGGGGGATGAGTAAAAATGCCACTCTCCGATTTTAACGTTGGGATTTGGGAGAGAGAAATGCGTAAATCGCTATTATTAGCCGCTACAGCTATATCGACAATGTCCGTATCCGCCATGGCGCAGGACCGTGACGATGGGGTCATTGATGATAATGTAATTATCGTCACAGCACAGAGACAGGCGCAAAGCGCCCAGGATGTTCCGATTGCGGTATCGGCCTTTTCGGGGGCAGCACTGGAAGCCCAACAGATCGAAAATAGTTCCGATCTTCAACTGACGCTTCCCAACATCACTTTTACCAAAACCAACTTTACCAGTTCCAGTTTTACGATTCGCGGAATTGGCGATCTGTGTGTGGGTACATCTTGCGATCAGGCAACCGCTATCCACTTGAACGATCAGCCGCTATTCTCGACACGCCTTTTTGAAACAGAGTTTTTCGACCTCGAACGGGTCGAAGTGTTGCGCGGCCCGCAAGGTACATTGTTCGGACGGAACGCGACGGCGGGTGTGGTCAATGTCGTGACCGCCAAACCGAAATTGGGTCAGTTCGAGGCATCGGGTGACGTCGAATATGGCAATTATAATGCGATGAAAGTCAAAGGTATGATCAACATACCTATCGGCGAGAATGTCGCCTTTCGCGGAGCCGGCGTTTTTGTAAAGCGGGACGGCTATACTACCAATCTCAACGGCGGTCCTGATCTCGATGATCGGGAGCTTTATTCGTTGCGCGGAGCACTGCGCTTCGAGCCCACGCCGGATACCACTATTGACCTATATGCATCCTATTTCCGTGAAGACGACAATCGCATGCGGATCCAGAAGCAATATTGTCAACGCGACCCTACAGGTATCCTGGGTTGCCTGAACAATTCGCGCGATGCAGAATCGTTTAATGCAAATTCGACGTTTACTGCGGCTTTGTCATCACAGGAATTCCTCGCCATCCGCGGGATACCAACCGCATTTGCGCTGGGCAGCCTCTATGGGCCGGACCAATATGCAGGTATCGATGTTCCCGCCGACTCCAGAACGGTTAACACCGCTTTTACGCCGGAATATTTTACCAGCGAATTGACCTTCCAGGGCAAGATCGAGCATGATTTCGGTCCGATCAGTGCGCAGCTTTCCGGTACCTACCAGAAGGTGAAGCTGGATTCTCGGCAGGATTATAATAACAATATCGGTCGTCGCGACGGCTATGCACCTGCATTGAACACGCTTGCTGCAGCTGCTGCAGGTCTCATCCCTGGTCTGCCTGCGTCCTATTTTGCCCCGATTGCCGCTGCAATCATTCCTGATGGTCCGAATGGAGTCTTATGTACCTCAGATACCGATACCATCGGTCTCGGGGCATTCGGTGGAAACAGCAATTGTGCGACAACACCGCTGCAATATGACCGTTCGAACCAGTATAACAGCAGTTGGTCAGCGGAAGCGATCATCTCGAGCGACCTTGATGGACCGTTCAACTTTCTGGTCGGCGGTATTTACGCAGATTACAAACTGACCGAGAATAGCTATTATGTGAATGCTTTCGCGATCGACTATGTTGCAGGGTTGCTCGGCAGCTTTACTGCGCTTGGTGGTGCTTTGCCGCCATCGTTTCTGGGCACGCCATATTTCCGGAACAACACGGATGATTTAAAGGTCAAATCCTATGGTCTCTTCGGTGAAGTATATTTTGACGTCAGCGACAAGTTGAAACTGACGGGTGGTTTGCGTTATAATAATGACAAGAAAAATGTTCAGGCGCGTTCGACTCTGGCCAGCTTCCTTGTCCCTTATGGTCAAACAACTAATGCATTTGAATCTCCGTTTGTTGGATCTTTTGATGCCGATCCAGGTACAGCTGGCAACCAGATTTTCCAGAATCGGGAAGTCAAATTCAACGAAATTACAGGCCGTGCGATAATTGACTATAAAATAACCGACGATAATCTGATCTATGCCTCATATTCTCGTGGATATAAGTCAGGCGGTATAAACCCGCCATTGCAGCCTATTTTCGAGGTTCCTGAATCGTTCGCTCCAGAGCAGGTCGATGCGTTTGAAATCGGATCAAAAAATACATTTGGCGATGGAGCGCTGCAACTTAACGTGACGGCATTCTACTATAAATATAAAGACCTGCAGCTCAGCAAGATTGTTGCACGGACGGCGGTTAACGAGAATATTGACGCCGATATCTACGGTGCGGAGGTCGAGGCAATCGTTCGCCCTGATCCGGACTGGATGATCAATCTGGGTTTCAGCTATCTCCATACCGAAGTCAAAGGGGATACGTTTAACAGCGATCCTCGCGACTTTGGTGGTGCCCGGTCAGACGCGGTAATCATCAAGGATATTACCAACGCATCCAATTGTGCGGTAGCTTCGACGTCCGGTAACGCAGCAGGAGTGAATGCCTTCGTCAACACGATCAATACTGTGATCAATGCTGGTCTGGTACCTGGTGTCGCTGCTGGTGCAAATCTACAGCCGACCACAGCCTTTCCAGCGAACGGTAATATTGCTTCGACCGGAGCATTCGGCCTTTGTAGCGTTTTGGAAGCTGCAGCTGCCGGTGCGTTTATAGGTGGTGGAGTTGATCCAGCGGCATTTGGCGGGGTTGAATATTTCGCAGCCGGTGTGCCGAAGAATATTCGTGGAAATACGTTGCCACAAGCGCCGCAGCTGAAATTCTCTGCTGGGGTTCAATATACGATGAACTTTGACAACGGCATGAGCCTGGTTCCACGTGTGGATCTTGCTTATACGGGTGAAAGCTTCGGCAGTATCTTCAACGGCAATGTCAACCGGATCAAAGGCTATGCGCAGGCAAACGCCCAGATCCAGCTGAACGGAACCGATGATCGCTGGTATGTTCGCGGATTTGTCCAGAATCTGTTCGACAGCAACTCGGAAACCGGACTTTATGTGACGGATCAGTCATCAGGCCTGTACACCAACGTGTTCACGCTTGAACCACGCCGCTACGGTATCGGTGCCGGCTTCAAGTTCTGATTTGAAGCAAAGATAAAATGAAGAAGCCCTGCCGGGAAACCGGCGGGGCTTTTTGTTGCTCTGTGGAAATGCCCGGGTTTGCTTATTCGCAAGCTATCCCGTCACCGTCTCCATCGAGATGCCGGCCATAGCCGCGCTGGCCCCGAAATATCGGTGTTGGTCCGGCCACTCTGGCCGCAGCGCAATTGGGATAATAGTCCCGCGTGCCCGTTGGCAGAGCGGGCTGCGGCGCGCTGGTGCCACCGCCATGACAGTGTCTGCCGCCATTTTTGCGATCATTATGACAACCGTCGGCCGCCGTCCTGCCTCCATGCGCTTCCGCGTGACTAATGGGGATTATCGAGAACGCCAGTATCCAGATTATTCTGTTGAGAATCGGCATCCGGAAATCGTAGGCCGAAAAGGTCAAATATCGATGAACTTGATATCACGAAATCGTCATCGAAACGGTTTCGAGGCCAAGCGTGACGTGGCGGGCAATATCAGAAGCAAATCGTGGTGGCGGGGCGACAGGCCCTTGCTTGCGCTGCGGGATTTTTGCGGTCGTCGATCCCCCGGATCGACTTTACTCCGCAAAAATGGTGCCGAATATCCGACTCGAACGGATGACCTACCGCTTACAAGGCGGTTGCTCTACCAGCTGAGCTAATTCGGCATGCACTGGATTTGCTCGGCGCTATTAGCGTCAAACCACGCCAAAGGTCCAGCCCTCTTTTTGCGCAATCTCTTCGGTCATCGCAGGCGGGCTCCAAAGCGCGGGATTGCCTGCGACCTGCTTCATCCAGGCGGCGGTAATCAGCGCATCGGTGCTATGGTCGTCATAGCGCCTTAATCTGGCTGGCGGAGTCGTTTTTAACTGCACCAGAGCGTTTGTGAGGCCAGCGCGATCGCGCACCTTGCTGCGTCCCTTCGGCAGGCCTGCTGCCAGCGCCGCTACCGTTGTATAGATTTCGACGATGACCGGTCCGCGATCGGGAATAGGGTCGAAGGGCCAGACCGGAACGGCGCCGCCGAGCCGGTGCAGCATCCGCATGCCGGTCAGGCTCGATTTTCCGACCTGCGCTGCCCCGACCAGATTGAAGCAACTGGCGCTATTGGCTTGCTTGGTTGCGCGCTGATAACGTTCGACTTCACGCAGGCGTCCGACACCATGTTCAAACAGATCACCGACATGTTCCCGGCTGTGACGGAAATGGCGCTTGGGATGTTCGTGGGCAAGAAAACTGCCGACGCCCAAATGGGGATCATCGCCGCATATCAAGTCCACCTGACTCCACAGATCCTTCGCATTGTCCGGGCTCTGGCTCCATTCCGGGAAATAGGCCTGCTTGTCGACAAAGGGGAGCGCCATGGAGAGATCAAAACCGATCAATATGTCCTGACGGCTTTCTGCGAGGCGGAAAAGCCATTCTAGAACATCTGCCCGTGACCAGCGGGGTTTCGGGGATAGCAGGGCAGGCGGACCGTTGGGACCGACGACCGCCACTGCAATCCCGTCCGGACGCTCCGTCTTTGCGCCCGACCAGTCGACGCAGGCAAAATGGGAAAAGCTTCGCACCGCAATCGTCTAGCGGAACATGGGGGCAAAAGAAAAGGGCAGGCCCATCGGACCCGCCCTTGTTCTCCATTTTTCTGACCAGTGCCTATTTTTTGACGACTGTTTTCCGTACCGGAGCTTTCCGTACCGCTGGTTTTTTCGCAGCAGGTGCTTTCGGCTTCGGCGGGTTGGCGTAGAGATTTTCCAACAATTTGCCGGCAACGTGGCGTCCACCCCAGCCAAAGGCCAGTGCAGCAGCAGCAGCGCCGCCGATGACCAAGGCCGTGAACGCGGTTTGTACGATTTCCTGTCCGACACCCATGAACTGAAGGCCCATGAAGGTGAACAATATGATCGTCGCATAGCGCACAATCGTAGAAGCCAGACTGCCTTCATCCGTGCCGCCGACAATTCGGGACAGCAGGTTGGCGATCAGGAAGCCGACTGCGATCACGATCGAGCCGAAGATAACTCTTCCGCCGAGCTCGAGAACCTGGTCAAGAATTGACGTCAGTTCTGCAAATCCGAGCAAGCGCATCGCTGCAATCGCGAAGAACAGCATGATCGCTACCTGCGCAATTCTTGCCAGTACCGCCGTCAGTGACGTTGTCGCAGGCAGGATATCGAGAGCAGCTACCGACTGGTCAACACCCAGACCGGGCAGTATTTCCGTGATGATCTGAACCACGAACTTGCTGATCAAATAGCCGATACCAAGGATGATAGCAGCGCCGATGATGTTCGGGATTGCTTCAAGGATCATGCGGAGCATATCGCTGGCTGGTCCTGAAACCGATTCCAGATTGAGTGCTTCCAGAGCCAGAATCGCGATCGGGATAATAATCAGAACATAGATGATGGTTCCGATCGTCTTGCTGATCGTCGAATTGCCGGTAACCGCATCGATACCGCCACGATTGGCCCATTTGTCGAAATCCACAGTCTGCAAAGCGGTCACGACAAGGTCGCGAACGATCCGTGCAACCACCATTCCGATGAAGAATATGATCGCAGCACCCAGCAGGTTGGGAACAAAACCCATGATGCTGTTGAGGAGGGTCTGGATGGGTGCGTCGACGCCGCCCAGTCCGAGAACGCGCAGGATGATTAGTAATCCGAACAGCCAGATCAGCAGGGATACAATCTTGCCCAGTGATTCACCGACTGACGTGCCGGCTGAAGTGTCGCGTTGGAGAAAGGTCACGTTGTCGACCAGTTTGGCAAAGGTCCATTTGGCCGCTTTGCCCAAAATCCATGTGCCAACCAGAATGATCAGGGCCAAGCCCAGTTTTTCACCCCATATCATCATCAACTCCGTATCTAGAGCATAATTGCCTATTCGCATCCCATCCATGTAGCTTCCCCTATCTTTCAGTTAATTCGCAGGATTGTGAATAGCACATTTCTTAACAAATGGACAGGAATCAATAAACACTATGAAATTTGGCCGCGTAAAAACTCGTAAAGATCAAGAACTTGTCTTCATCTCGACGACAACCCGTCCGATTGCTTCGCGCTGTTCGAGCACCGAAAGCGCTTTTATTGTTTCATTCAGAGGGAAGGAATGAGAAATATATGGTTGCATTATGCCATCCGCTGCCAATTCTCTCAGCGCCGCGCTTTGGCGTTTTGCCAATGCCGGATCGCGGCGGGGGCTTTCGCCAGCACGGACGCCGATCAGGCTGTAGGTCTTGATCATGACATGATTTGCCGGAAAGGATGGAATCCCGCCGCTGGCAAAGCCGACGATAAGATATCTCCCGTCCCAGGCGATCGCGCGGGTAGCGGTCAAGGCAAGGTCGCCACCGACCGGATCAAAGACGACATCAACGCCTTTTCCGTCGGTGAATTGCTTGACCTTGGCGGCCAGATCCTTGTCGGCAGGATTCAGAACATGATCAGCGCCTGCTTGGCGGATGGCGTCTCGCTTTTCTTCAGTGGACCCGGTGCCGATCACTGTCGCACCGATATGCTTTGCCATTTTGACGGCTGCCATGCCGACACCCCCGCTTGCGCCGAGAACGAGGACGCTCTCCGCCGGTTGCAGATGCCCGCGTGCGATCAGAGCATGCCAGGCGGTCGATGCTCCGGTTTGCCAGCAGGCGCCTTGGCTGAAGGTAAGAGCCGGGGGCAGAGGAGAGACGGCAGCTTCGTTGACAATCCATTGCTCGGCCAGTGCACCGCCTTTGCCTCCGGCCATGACGCGATCACCGGGCTTTATGCCCTGGACATCCGGTGCCACTTCGATGACTTCGCCGGCCGCTTCCAGTCCGGGCACGAAGGGTGGATCCGGACGGAATTGATATTTGCCGTGGGTCATCAGCAGATCGGGGAAGTTCAGGCCGGCTGCCTTCACTGCGATACGCACTTCTCCGGATGCTAATGGTCTGGCTTCTCTGGTCTGCATCTGGATAGATTCGGGACCGGTCAGAGCGGTGCAGATTGCCCCACGAAAAGAGGTCACGGTGCTAGAGCTTTCACGATATCACGCGTAAATGCCGCAATATCGAACCGGCCATCGCCGGAGTCATAGCCACGGCGAACGATCACAAGGTCCATGGAGGGGATGATCACCAGATATTGTCCGCGATTGCCAAAGGCGGCGAGTGTATCCTTCGGAACGCCGGCTGACTTGTTCATCAGCCAGAATGTAGCACCATAGCCGAAATCACCATCCGGCTGCGGTCCGGACGCGGCGCTGACATAATCCCGCCAGTCTTCCGGCAGCAGTCGTTCGCCGTTCCAGACCCCATTGTTGAGATAAAGCTGGCCGAGCCGCCCGAGATCGCGCGCCGTGGTCCAGACCTGGCTGGAGAGGATATAATTGTCCTGCCAGTCGGTTTCGACATAGGTGCGGGTCATGTCCAGCTTCTGGAAGAAGGCGACGGGATCGAAGTCATGCTTCTCCGGCATATAGTTGCCAAGCTTGTTTCTCTTGTCTTCATGGGCAGCCTGGGCTGCGAGCACTGCCAGTAATATGTCATTATTGGCGTAGCGAAACTTCGTGCCCGGCTGTTCGAGTAAGGACCAGCTGGTGGCCTGCTGGCTAACGCTGGTAGCACCCATGTAAATGCCATCGGTGCGGTTGCCGGCGGTGTCGCTGGTCAAGCCGCTGGCCATGCGCATGAGATTATCCAGGGTGATCGCGCTGCGCGGATCGCCAAATTTTTGCCATTGGGGTAAAGCGGCTTTGGCGCCCACATGGGCCATATTCTGCTGCACCGAATGGCCGATCAGAGTCCCGGCGATAGATTTGGCAACTGACCATGTCCGTTGCCCAGTGTGCAGATCATGGCCGGCTTTATATTGTTCGGCGATAATCCCGTTGTTGTGCACTATCAGGACGGCGCTTGTTTTGCTACCTTCGCCGTAAGTGCTGGCATCGAACGCCTTTTCCGTCACAGCGCGGGCGGCAAATTGCGAAGCGCTTTTTACCGGGGCAGGGGTGATATCGCCCATCGGCCATGGACGATCATCGGCGAACACTCGGGCTTTAACCGGCGCACCGGTTTTGAGTCCGGCAGATCCAATCGGCATGGATGTGCAACCGCTGCTGCGATTCCAGATGGCGACGCGAGGCGGCGCATCATCGGCAAAGGCGACACGGACCTGCCGTTCACTCTCGTCGATTTCTTCCGGCAAGGTAGGTACGATATCCGCGATCCGGTCATATATACCGGTCAATTCATCTGCCTTGATATCGGCGAGCGATTTTCCGCCGTTCCACAGGCCTGAACAGATAAACTGGGCTTTATATCCTGCAGCCAGCGCTCGGTCATAGCGTGTGGGCTCTTTCTCTTGGGCAAAGGCGTTGATCGGCAACAACGCGCCCAAGGCACAAATACTAACCAGCTTTTTCAGCACGCAATTTCTCCCAATAATCCAGGCGTTCGCGGATCTTATGTTCAAAGCCCCGATCTACAGGCTGGTAGAAATTCTGGGGCTGCATTTCTTCCGGCCAGTAATTGTCGCCCGAAAAGCCGTCGTCACTTTCATGATCATAGCTATAGCCCGAGCCATAGCCGATTTCCTTCATCAGCTTGGTCGGGGCGTTGAGAATATTCTGCGGAGGCATCAGCGAGCCGGTGTCCCGCGCGGATTTCCATGCGGATTTCTGGGCGTTGTAGGCAGCATTGGATTTTGGTGCGGTTGCGCAATAGAGGCAGGCCTGGACAATTGCCAGTTCGCCTTCCGGACTGCCGAGAAATTCATAGGCCTGTTTCGCGGCCAGCGCCTGCACCAGCGCCTGCGGATCGGCCATCCCGATATCCTCGACGGCAAAACGAACGATCCGGCGCAGCAGGAACAGTGGCTGTTCTCCCGCCACCAGCATCCTTGCCAGATAATAAAGCGAGGCCTGGGGGTCCGACCCCCGCAACGCTTTGTGCAGCGCCGAGATGAGATTGTAATGACCCTCGCGATCCTTGTCATAGACCGCCATCCGGCGGTGCAGGATTTTTGCCAGCTGGTGAGGGTCGAGAGGGTCTTTGATATCCAGCGAAAACAGCGTCTCGGCCTGATTGAGCAGAAACCGGCCGTCTCCGTCTGCGCTGGCGATCAGCGCCTCTCTCGCATTGACGGTTAGCGGGAGGGATTTGTCTTCGATTGTTTCCGCTTTTTCCAGAATCTGGCCAAGGGCCGCTTTATCCAGTCGATTGAGAATAAGCACCTGCGCACGGCTAAGCAGAGCGGCATTGAGTTCAAAGGACGGGTTTTCGGTTGTCGCTCCGACCAGCACTACCGTACCGCGCTCGACATAAGGCAGGAAACTATCCTGCTGCGAACGATTGAAGCGGTGGATCTCGTCGACAAACAATAAGGTCGCCTTGCCCGACTGAAACCGCATCTCGGCCTCGGCAAAGACTTTTTTGAGTTCCGCCACGCCGGAGAAGACCGCCGATATTGCCTTGAAATGCAATTCGGTCTGATCGGCCAACAACCGCGCTAGGCTGGTTTTTCCCGTCCCCGGAGGCCCCCACAATATGATCGAGGATAGTCTTCCCGCTGCGATCATCCGGCCAATAGTGCCGTCGGTGCCCACCAGATGGTCCTGCCCGACGATGTCGGCCAGTTGGCGCGGCCGCAACCGGTCGGCCAAGGGTGCCTCGGGCATATTGTCTGGTTCGCCTTGCTGGTCCTTTTTATCGTCAAACAGGCCTTGCATGGTCAGCGGACGGCAGCCTGTTTGATCGGACCATGACCGGCTTGGCGCTGACGCACCAGTCGTACATAGGTTTGCGCGACGGCATTGTTGATCTGGTCCCAGCTATATTCTTCCGCGCGTTTTTCTCCGGCGGAACCGTGGGCGTTGCGCACGTCAATATTCTCGCAATAGAGTTGCAGTGCATCCGCAAATTCCCGAATTGCGCCCGGTCTGACGAGCTTGCCGGAATCGTTATGCTTGACCAGGCTCTGGCTGCCGGTTGCCTTTGCAGCGACGACCGGTAGCCCGCAGGCCATTGCTTCGAGTGTGACATTGCCAAAGGTCTCGGTAACCGAAGGATTGAACAACATATCCATGCTGGCAACCGCGCGGCCAAGATCGCTGCCTTGCTGGAACCCGGCAAAAATGGCGCCGGGAATTCTTTCTTCGAACCACTGCTTGGCCGGTCCTTCTCCGATGACGACTATTTTATGCGTCACCTTGCGGCGTTTGAGTTCATCAATTGTGTCGGAAAAGACATCGAGACCCTTTTCCATCACCAACCGTCCGAGGAAACCAATGACCGGTTCATCGTCTGCGATGCCCAATGACCTACGCCATGCCATATCCCGGTGACTGGAATTGAATATCTCGCGGTCGACGCCACGCGACCAGATGCCGACGTCATAGTTCATCCGCTGGTCGCGGAGAACTTGGGCCATTGACTCGGACGGTGCCACCAGCGCATCGCATCGCCGATATAGTCGTCGCAAAATCGCTTCGATCACCGGTTCCAGAAAGGCGAGATTATAATAGCGGGGGTAGGTCTCGAACCGCGTGTGTACAGAAGCGAGGACAGGAATATTCTCGCGACGCGCCCACGATACCATCTTGTGGCCTACCCGGTCGGGACTCGATATCTGCATGATATTAGGATTGAATTGTTCGAGATCCTTGCGCACATCGCTGGAAATGCGGGTCGGAAAGCGATATTCACCGCGTCCGGGAAAGGCGACGGAAGGTACGCTGATCAGATCACCGGTCGGTTCAAACGCCGGCGTGTCGGTGGTTGGCGAATAGACCCGAACGGCGGCTCCCTGACGTAGCAGATAATCCACAAGCCGGTTGAGCGCCTGATTGGCGCCGTCGCGTACGAAATTATAATTGCCGCTATAAAGAGCAATGCGAAGGTCACTGATTTCCATAGCCGCCTTCAAGCATAGTCAGCGGGGAATTGCCAATATGAACTTGCTCCGCTAGCAAGCTGTGATGATACGGACCCAGCTCGACCAATTGTTGATAGGCACCCCGAAACCATTTCGCGATGATGGCGAAATGAGCGCGATAGCCAAAATGTCGACGGATGATGCCGCGATGCTCGGCTTTGAAGGCCTCGAAGGCAATCAGGTTGGCGATCCGCTCCGGCACGGCGGCCGTGACAAGGCGGTTCATCTCTATGCGGCCGAACATTATGCGTTCTGGCAGGAAAAATATCCAGATCTGAACCTGTTGGAGCGGCCCGGCGCATTTGGTGAAAATTTCAGCTGCACCGGATTGACCGAAGATCGGCTTTGCCTTGGCGATATCTTTCGCTTGGGGGACGCGCTGATCGAGTGCAGCCATGCCCGGCAGCCGTGCTGGAAGCTCAATCATCGCTTTGGCAAAGCGGACGTTATGAAAACCGTTGTGAAGACGGGGAAATCAGGAAGCTATTTCCGCGTTCTGGAAACAGGCATGGTGCGGGCAGGGGACGACTTCGTTCAGCAGGGTCGGCCGTTGCCCGAATGGCCGCTTGACCGGCTGTTCGACCTGATCATCGGCGGTCAGCACAAGGGGCGAAACGCTGAACTCAGGGCGCTGTCAAATAACCCGTTGCTTGCAGAAAACTGGCGTGCTCGTGCTGAACAGCTGGCGGTGAACTGAACCTGCTATCCGTGAACCTGTTCTGGCGGGTGCAGACGCAATTTGGTCACCCGGCGATCGTCGGCTTCGGTAATTTCCAATATCCAGCCGCTCGGATGCTCTAGTCTTTCTCCGACCGCAGGAATGTGTCCGGCAAGGACGAAGCAAAGCCCGCCGATCGTATCGACATCCTCGTCAATTTCTTCCAGCGCCGGATCGATGGCTACTCCGACATTATCCAGTTCTGCGCGGGCATCTGCTTCCCATATGCCATCGTCCAGCTTGACCAGCATCGGGACCGGTTCGTCATCATGTTCGTCTTCAATCTCGCCGGTGATTTCCTCGACAATATCCTCGATCGTAACCAGACCTTCGGTGCCGTTATATTCGTCAAAAATGATCGCCAGATGGGTGCGGGTTGCGCGCATTTCTGCCAGCAGATCGAGTACGCCCATGGATTCCGGAACGAAGCGAGGCTGCCGGAGAAATGGGGTTATATCGTCCGGATGTTTTCCGCCTTTGGCGACAATTGCGAAGATATCCTTGATATGGATCATGCCGATAATATTGTCGAGATTCTCGCGATAGACCGGAATGCGGCTATGGCCGTGTTCGGAAAAAATATCGACAAAGTCGCTAAACGGGGAGCTTTCCTCGATAGCGATCATGTCGGCCCGGGGAACGGCTATATCGTCAACCCGGTTCTCGCTGAAATGCAGCATATTGCGCAACATTTCGAGTTCCAGCGATGATACGTCCTGTCGGCCATTGGGATCGGCTTCGGCATCACTCTCATGGTCATCAATGACTTCTTCGATCTGCGCGCGCAGACTATTATCTTCGGTATTGCCGAATAGCAGAGCCTTCAGGCTCCGCCATATTCGCCCAGGCTCGTCATCTTCCTTGGATTGGCCACTGTTGCGAATCACGCCCGTGCCATTTTCCTTTTCAACGTCACTCATAGTATTTCTTGATTACCCGCTTTACGTCTGTTCTGCGTAGGGATTGGCAATGCCCAATGTTGCCAAGGCATTGATTTCGCAATTTTCCATCATCCCCGCATCGATCTCGTTCTCGTGATCATATCCTAGCAAATGCAGCGACCCGTGCACAATCAAATGTGTAATATGGTCGGAAAAGGAAATCTCCTTGGCGGAGGCCTCGTCGCGACAGGTCTCATATGCCAGGATTATATCCCCGAGCAAGGCCTCTCCGTCGTCGGTATTCGCGAGCGCTTCGAGCAGGTCTGGCTGGATCTGGGGAAAGGACAAGACGTTGGTTGGCTTGTCCTTGCCGCGATAAGCCTTGTTCAGAGATTGGACATCGGCATTGTCCGAGAGCTTGACACTTAGCTCCATTTCAAAATTCCGGGACAAGAGATCGGCATGGGAGGACGCGGCGATGCCGGCCTTCGCCGCCCGCGCGGCCAATTCCGTCCAGTCCTGTTCATTTCCCCATTCGGGAGACGCAATCAGTTCAGTCTGCAGCATCTTTGCCTTCATAGGCTTCGACGATTTTTCCGACCAGCGGGTGGCGGACGACGTCGCCGGCGCCAAATTCGACTACGCTGACTCTTTCGATATCCTTCAACTTGGATACGGCATCGGCAAGCCCTGAGACCGCTTCTTTTGGAAGGTCGACCTGTTTGGGGTCTCCGCAAATCACCATCCGGCTGTTCATGCCAAAGCGGGTCAGAAACATTTTCATCTGCGCCGCTGTTGTATTTTGCGCCTCGTCGAGAATGACAAAGGCGTCGGCGAGAGTGCGTCCGCGCATGAAGGCGATCGGAGCGATCTCTATTTCGCCGCTCTCGATACGTCTTTCCACCTGCTCCGCGGGAAGCGTGTCATATAGCGCGTCGTAAAGGGGGCGCAGAAACGGATCGACCTTTTCTTTCAAATCACCTGGAAGAAAACCGATCTTCTCGCCCGCTTCGACGGCAGGGCGCGAAAGAATGAGCCGGTCGACAGAACCGCTAACTAGCTGGGAAACGGCTTGCGCCACCGCCAGATAGGTTTTGCCGGTTCCTGCAGGGCCAAGAGCAAAAATCATATCGTCGCGAGCGAGGGCCTCCATATAATGGGCCTGCCGGACGGAACGCGGGAAAATGGTTTTCTTGCGCGTCCGGATCATCACCTTCGGTGCATCAGCGACGTCGTTTTTCGTGGTTTTGCCGTTACCAGCAGATTGCTTTGCTACCTTGGCGACGCGCGGGTCGGCCGCCATGGCGATGATCGCCTCGACTGCGCCATTGTCAATTTCCTGACCCTGTTCCAGACGATTGTAGATTCCGGTGAGAACATCCCGCGCTTGCGAGACGGCTTCTGCCTCGCCTTCGATTTTCAGCTTCGTTCCGCGAGCAGCGATATAGACACCAAGACGGTTTTCGATCGCCACGATATTCCGGTCATATTCGCCGAACAGATCGCCCAGTATCTGAGGATCTTCGAATTCCAGATCGAGTTTTACGATGTTTCCGGCGGATCCGGCTTTTGTTTTCTGGACCATCAGGCGGCCATTCTTTCTCTGATTTCGCCGGTGAGGCTGTTCGGGCCGGCGCGGGTGACTTCGACTTCAACCAAATCGCCAATCTTCAGATCGGGCGAGACGATATGCAGCGATTGCAGCCATGGCGTCTTGCCGATCAACTGGCCATCCAGCTTGCCTTGCCGTTCGAGCAATATATCGGTCGTGCGGCCCACGGTTTGCTGGTTGAACGCATATTGCTGTTCGTTCAGCAATGCTTGCAATCTCTGCAAACGCTCGTCCATGACTTCCGGTGCGATCTGGTCGTCCATTCCCGCTGCCGGCGTACCGGGGCGAGGAGAATATTTGAACGAGAATGCCTGGGAATATTGCGCGTCCCGGACGATCTGGAGGGTTTCCTCGAAATCCTGATCGGTTTCACCCGGGAAGCCGACTATGAAGTCGCCCGAAAGCGCGACATCGGGCCGCACCGCACGCATTTGCTCGAGAATGGTGAGATAGCTTTGCACACTGTGCGAGCGGTTCATCGCTTTCAGGATGCGGTCGCTGCCGGACTGGACGGGCAGATGGAGGAAGGGCATCAGCTTGGCAACTTCGCCATGCGCGGCGACCAGTCCTTCGGTCATGTCATTGGGATGGCTGGTCATGTAACGAATACGCTTCAGACCGGAAATTTGGTCGAGCGCCCGGATCAGGCCGTCGAGTCCCTGATGATTGCCCTTTTCGTCTTCGCCGGTCCAAGCATTGACATTCTGTCCGAGCAAAGTGATTTCGCGCGCGCCGCCGTCGACCAGAGCTTTTGCTTCATCGACAAGATCTGCCCAGGGACGGGAGATTTCTGCGCCACGAGTATAGGGAACCACGCAATAGGTGCAGAATTTGTCGCAACCTTCCTGCACCGTCAGGAATGCGGTTGGCCGTGCCTGTTTCCCGCGTGATGGCAGGACATCAAATTTCGATATGGCGGGCATGTCCGTGTCGAGCGCTTTCTTGCCCGATCTCGCGGTTGCCATCAGTTCCGGCAGCCGGTGATAGGCTTGCGGTCCAACGACGATATCGACGCTGGGTGCGCGGCGGGAGATTTCTTTCCCCTCGGCCTGCGCGACGCAGCCCGCGACCGCGATCATCGGACTGCTGCCGTCTTTTCTGCGCAACCGCCCGATATCGGAATAGACCTTGTCGACTGCCTTTTCCCGGATGTGGCAGGTATTCAGCACCACCAGATCGGCTTCTTCGCCATTTTCCGCGGCGCTCATGCCCTGATCGACGAGCAGTTCGGACATGCGCTCGCCGTCATAGACGTTCATCTGGCAGCCAAAGGATTTGATGTGGAATTTTTTAAGATCGGCTTGAGTCATAGAACACGCCTATACAATGGGTTTGCCCCCCAGGGAAGCCGAAAGCGGTTCGGCAATCCGTCGCCTGGCCTCGGCTGCGATATCTTTTCGCGACGAATAATGGTCAGGATCGAAGGGCTCCAGAAAATTGACTTCAACCAGAAAACTGCTGCGCCGCGTCAGCAGGCGCCAGGCATTTGACGGCGCGCTTTCTTCGCCCGTCCAGCTGACTTCATGCGCATATTCTCCGTAGTTGAGAAATATCGGTTGCACCAATATGCCCGGCGGGGGCGGCTCCAGCACTTTTAGCAGCGGCGCCTTGAATGGGAGCAGGGTCGAGCCATCGGTCGTCGTGCCTTCGGGAAAGATCGTGATCGCCCAGGTCTCCTCCAGAGCATCCCGCAACTGGTTGATTTGCTGGGCTATACCCATCCGGTCCGACCGGGAAACGAAGACGGTGTCATTGAGCCGGCAGAGCCAGCCGATGATCGGCCAGTTCCCGATTTCTTCCTTTGAAACAAAAGCGGTGCCGCTATGTCCGCCCAGAATCGCAATATCCACCCATGACAGATGATTGGATATGAAAAAGACATCCCGCCTTATCGGTATGCCCTTGATCTTGACTCGCGCACCGCATGCGAACGCTGCAATCTTCAGGAACGTTCGTGGCCAGGGATTGGGAAGCCGCAAAAGCCGCCAAATATAGTAAAATGGCACGCAGACGAACAGGGCAGCGAACAGCAGGATGATCCGCAGTGAAAATCTCAAATAGCCCAACGGCGTTGCTCCGTCCCACAGACGGTACGCCATTGGCTGGGTATCACAAGGTCGAGCCTCAGAATCGGGGTTGGGCACTTTATTTTTTTCTGGCGAGAGATACGCCATATAGCTCCATGCGGTGGTCAACCAGGCGATAGCCTAGTTTTTCTGCAATCTGCTTCTGCAGCGCTTCAAGCTCGGGATCGACAAATTCGATAACTTTTCCGGTTTCAACATCGATCAGATGATCATGGTGAGATTCAGGAACGGCTTCATAGCGGGCCCGACCATCGCCAAAATCGTGACGGTCCAATATGCCGGCTTCTTCAAACAGGCGAACCGTCCGGTAAACCGTTGCAATCGAAATGCGGGAATCTACCGCTGAGGCACGTTCATGCAGGGTTTCGACGTCCGGATGATCCTCGGCATCGGAAATGACACGCGCGATTACGCGACGCTGGTCAGTGATCCGCAACCCTTTTTCTGCACATAATGCTTCAAGATCAATTTTTTGTGGCATGGAGCCTTTCCGTTATCGTTGGGGAGACTCTATGCGGGGTGGAAGATATTGCAAAGCGAAAATTGCGGCAATATTGCCGCAATTTTCTAATTTCGATGCAATAGTGAAGTTATTTACTTCTTCGGACCCTTTTTCTTGCCGAGGCCGATAGCCTTGGCAAGCTGGCGGCGCTTCTCAGCATAATTGGGGGCGACCATCGGGTAATCGTTGGGCAGGCCCCATTTTGCGCGATAATCTTCCGGAGTCATGCTATAATGAGTCATCAGATGGCGCTTCAGCATTTTGAGCTTCTTGCCATCTTCCAGACAGACAACATAATCCGCTTTGATAGATGATTTAATCGGAACGGCAGGATCAGGGCGGGCCTGTTCCGCAGCTTTGCCGGAAAGACCGGCAAGAGCTCCATGAACACTGCTGATGATAATAGGTAAATCTGATACGGCGACGCTGTTGTTGCTAACATGCGCCGCAACGATATCTGAAGTGAGCGTAATAAGCGTCTCGTTCAGAGCGATTTCTTCCTCTGTCATAATATAGTACCTTTTTGCGACCATTATTATTATATTGCAATTCTTGCCGGCCGTTATTTACACGAACGAACACAGGCTGCAACAGTCAAACGTTCGAAATCATTTATCTTTTAAATAGGGGGGTGACGGCAGCTTTATAGGTTATCGCGTCGAATTTTTCCATATTCGGACCAGTGTAATAAGCTTTGCGTAACCCGATCTCGCGGAAACCAAATTTTGCGTAGAGTTTCCCCGCCGGGTTATTTGCCCGCATTTCCAGAAAAATATTAGAAACATCGTTTTCTCGAGCGATCAGGAACATCTGTTCGAGTAGCACATAGCCGACGCCGTGTTTCTGGCATTCCGGAGACACCGCAATCATCAGAAGCTCTTCCTCATCCGCTGCCTGACGGCTGATCACAAAACCACAGATTGTATCTTTCTGTCGTGCGATCAAAAGCTTCGCACTGGGCATTGCCAGCATCGACCGGCATTGGTGATGGTTCCAGCTTTCGCCATAGGTTTTGGGAAATGCAGCTTCCATAACCCGCATAACGTCACTCAAATTGCTGAAATCACCGGGGCCCACATCGATCGAAGCCGAATCAGGGGCTTCCCACGGCTTATGGCGACTGGCCATCGCTCAGGAGGCTTTCGCTGGCTGGGCGTCCGGTTTGCGTCCATAAACGGGTTTCGATGACATTTTTTTCATATCGCTCGCCACTAAAGAGATTTGCGAAGCATTTGGCAATATTGGATAGTGTTCAATTGTGCCGACTATCCCGGCAAGCTCCGTCGCGGCGGATCCGGCAATGATGTCGGCTTTGATCGATGCTGCTGCTTGCTCGGGGGTAAGTGAGGCAAACGGCTCCAGCGGTTCGCCGTTGCTGGAGAAATTCTGCAAAAAATATTCGCCATGGCCTGCAAGCATGGCCACGCAGACCGGTCGAACTGTTTCAAGCTGCTTCTGCGCCTGCGCCGCTACTAGCGCGAGGCAGGAGTAACCATGGATTTCCGCGCCCCAGGCCAGTGCCAAGGCTTTTGCCGCGGAAATGCCGATACGAACGCCGGTAAAACTGCCCGGTCCGCAATTCACCAGAATTTTATCCGCTTTGCCGCGGTCGGGAAGTTGCGCAATCGCCGGAATAAGCTTTTCCGCATGTCCTCGGCCGATTGCGGCATAGTCCGAAGCAATCAGTAGATCGCCTTCGAATAAAGCAACGGAACATGCGATGGTGGCCGTATCGATCGCGAGAAGGCGGTCGCCCATCAAACGGTCAGATCAAGCTGTTGAATTTATCGAATTCCGGACGCGGGCTGCGATCAAAAATCGTTGCCGGATCGCCATAGCCCAGTGTCGAGATGAAATTGGATCTGACACTAGGCTGGTCGCCGAAAAATTCCTTGTCGACCGCATCATTATCGAAGCCTGACATCGGGCCCGTGTCGAGACCGAGCGCGCGAGCCGCGAGAATGAAATAGCCGCCTTGCAGCGAACTGTTCCGCATCGCATGTACTTTTCGCGCTTCGGCATCGCCGGCAAACCAGCTTTTCGCGTCAGCATGCGGGAAAAGCTCCGGCAGATGCACGTGAAAATCCTGATCCATACCAATGATGACCGCCGCTGGCGCTTTGCGGATTTTTTCCTGATTGCCTTCGGATGAAAGGGCGGCCAGCCGGTCCTTCGCCTCTTGGCTGTGGCACCAGACAAGTCGTGCCGGCAGCATGTTCGCGCTGGTCGGACCCATTTTCATCAGATTCCAGATTGCATGCAGCTGGTCTACCGAAACAGGTTTGTCCTGATAGCCGTTATAGGTGCGCGCTTCGAGAAACAGCTGGTTCAGCGCCGCTTGATCCAATGGGGAATTCATTGATATACCTTTGTGTAAAAAGGGAACTTATGCCGCCTGGACGTCAGTGACCTCGGGAACATAATGTTTCAGCAGGGATTCGATCCCGTGCTTCAAAGTAGCCGAAGACGACGGGCATCCCGCGCAGGCACCCTGCATTTTCAGGAATACCGTGCCCTTGTTGAAACCGCGATAGATGATGTCGCCACCATCATTGGCAACCGCCGGGCGGACCCGGGTTTCGATCAATTCCTTGATCTGTGCTACAATATCGGCGTCTTCCGGATCGTCATGCACTTCCTCTTCAGGGGGGACGGAAATTTCTCCCGCGCTACCGGGCTTGAACAACGGTAGCCCGGCCGAAAAATGATCAAGCAAAATGCTCAGTACCTGGGGTTTCTGATCACTCCAGTCGGCGCCCGGTCCGCAGGTTACCGAGATAAAATCCGAACCGAAGAAGACGCCCGTGACATCGCCGAGTGTGAAAAGCGCTTCGGCAAGCGGTGATATCTCCGCATCTTCCGGAGACGCAAAGTCACGGGTCCCGTCGGACATGACCGGTTGTCCAACCAGAAATTTGAGGGTCGACGGGTTCGGTGTTTTTTCTGTTTCAATAAGCATGTTCCTTATCTGGCGATTATTGATGACGCTATCAAGGGGTAAAAGGCTTAACCGCCGCAGCATTTGCTATGTATCGGGGGAATATTCACTGGCCAGTAAGATTGGGCCTGCTTATATCGCTTCCATGAAACCAACATTCCCCCGTCTCACCCGACATATGTCGTTTATCTGCCTGGCGTTCGGCCTGCTCGCTGTGCCAAATTTGGCTGCTGCACAACAGGCCGAGAGCGCCGAAACACAACCATGGCTTTACAAGAACAGCGATGTTCCGGTCGACAAGAGCTGGACCTTTGGTGAACTGGACAACGGATTACGCTATGCGATCAAACGCAATGGTGTACCGCCGGGCCAAGTGTCGATCCGGTTGCGGTTGGATGTCGGTTCGCTAATGGAGACCGAACAGGAGCAGGGATTTGCCCATTTCATGGAACATCTGACCTTTCGCGGTTCGACCCATGTGCCCGACGGTGAGGCGAAACGTGTCTGGCAGCGACTGGGGGCGACGTTTGGAAGCGACAGCAATGCCGAAACAACGCCGACGCAAACCGTTTACAAGCTGGACCTGCCTAACGCCAACAGAACCAGTCTCGACGAGAGCTTGAAAATATTGTCTGGAATGGTGAGTTCGCCCGGTTTGAACATAACCGCAATCAATGCAGAGCGTCCGGTGGTGCTGGCGGAATTGCGCGAACGGGCCGGTCCCCAAACGATAGTGCAAAATGCGACGCGCGAACTGTTTTTTGCGGAGCAACGGCTAGCGAACCGCGCGCCCATCGGAACGCCGGAAACCCTGGGCGCTGCAACGCCGAAAATGCTGCAACTATTCCATCAACGCTGGTATCGGCCCGAGCAAGCGGTCATTGTAATCGCCGGAGACGGTGATCCGGCACTGTTCGAGGAATTGTTGAAAAAGCACTTTTCCAAATGGCGTGGAAAAGGCGAAGCGGGGGTTATTCCCGATTTCGGGCAGCCGCGAGATATAGAGGATATCAGCCGGGTTGTTATCGAGCCCACGTTGCCGCGGTTCATTTCGATGGTCATCGCCCGTCCCTGGGAGCAGGTCGAGGATACGATTGTCTATAACCAGCAGATTTTGATCGATCTGCTAGCGCTGCAGATGATCAACCGTCGCCTGGAAGGTCGGGCGAGAGCAGGGGGGAGCTATCTCCAGGCAAGCGTCGGACAGGATGACGTCAGCCGTTCGATTGACGGGACATTTATCAGTATCATCCCACTCGGCGACGACTGGGAAGCTGCTCTGGCCGATGTACGCGGTGTTATCGCCGATGCCACAACTGTTGCACCTTCCGAGCAAGACATTGCCCGGGAGATTGCGGAATTCGATGCAGCGCTGGCGATCGGCGTCGAAAGCTACCAGACGGAAGCGGCGCGAAAACAGGCTGACGATATCGTCAATGCTGTCGACATTCGGGAAACCGTCGCGACGCCGCAGGTGGCGCTCGACGTATTTCGCGAAATGAGAGACCTGTACACGCCTGAAAGGCTGCTTGAATCCACGAAAAAATTATTTACCGGCGTGTCGACGCGGGCCTTGATGACATCCCCCGACGTCATCGATGATGGGAAGGTCAAACTGGCCAAGGCGCTGAGAAGCACCGTCAAGGCTTCAAGCGACGTTCGTGTCACCCAATCCGATCTTGGTTTTGAAGCCTTGAAAAAAATCGGCAAAAAAGGCTCTGTCAAAACGGCGCAGAAGATTGACCGTTTCGATATCGAGCAGCTGGAGCTTTCCAACGGCGTCAGGGTCCTGCTGTTTCCGAACACATCGGAACGCAACAAGATCATGGTCAATGCCCGATTTGGAACTGGATATAGCGGCCTGTCGCCTGATAAGGAATCACTTGCCTGGTCCGGCGCGCTCGCGTTGATCGCCAGCGGGGTTGGTGATCTCGGACAGGAAGAGCTCGACAAGATTACCACCGGGCGCCGTATTGGACTGGGATTTAGCATAGACAATGACGCGTTCGAAATTGCCGCCAATACAAGGCCGGCCGACCTCGAAGACCAGCTTCATCTGATTGCGGCGAAATTGGAGAATCCTCGCTGGGATCCGGCGCCGGTCATCCGCAGCAGAGCTGCATCGCTTATCGGCTATGACAGTTTCTCGGCATCTCCGCAGGCGGTTATGGAACGGGACCTTGAATGGCTCGTCCACGGAAAGGATCCTCGCTGGAAGACTCCGGACAAAGAAGATTTCGAAAAACTCAACGCCGAGAATTTTAAACAATTCTGGAAGCCGATTCTTGCAAGCGGTCCGGTCGAGCTGATGTTGTTTGGTGATTTTGACCGTGATCAGGCGGTAGAGGCGATCCTCAGGACCTTCGGCGCGTTGAAAGAGCGCAAGCCGCTTGCTGTCCAGCCCGGAGCAACATCGCCGCAATTTCCTGCTCCGCAGGCCGGCCCGGAAATTCTGGTTCATAAAGGTGATCAAGACCGGGCCGCTGCGATGGTCGCCTGGCCAACCGGTGGCGGGCTGGAGAATATACGCGAGAGCCGGAAACTGGAAGTGCTTGTCTCCATTTTCAATGACCGGTTGTTTGAAATTCTTCGCTCTCAACAAGGGGCAAGCTATAGCCCGCAAGTTGTTAACAGCTGGCCGGTCGAGTTTAATTCAGGCGGTTATATCGGGGCACAAAGCCAATTGACCCCGGACAACGTCGACCGCTTCTACAATGTCGTGGAATTGATCGTTAAAGACCTTCGGGAAAATCCGGTGAGTGCCGATGAGTTGCAGCGTGTTGTCGAACCCTTGCGTCAGCTTATAGCCCGTGCCTCCAGCGGCAATAGCTTCTGGATGAGCCAGATGGAGGGAGCGAGTTTCAATCCGCAGAAATTTGTCGCGCTGCAGACGCTGCTCCACGATTACACCGTTATTACCCCTGAAGAGGTGCAGGCTCTGGCCGTCAAATATCTTGTTGATGGCAAGAAATGGAAGCTCGTCGTTCTGCCGGAGGGCGACCGGCTTGCCGCCAATGACAATGATCCGGTGGCGACCTCAGAAAACAGCGCGGCGAGTAACTAGATCGAGTCTACCAGCGCCAGTATCTGCTCGTTGCTGGGGCGTTTCTTGTAATTGCCCGATACGGATTTCGCGATGATCTTGCCGTTTTTGTCGATCACAAAAACCGAAGCATAAGGCACGCCGACGGCGCGGCCGTCGGTATATTGCGGGTCGCGCAATCCGAAACCATCTATGACCTTGGATGGCTGGTCTGAGAGCATCTGATATTGCAACATCTGGTTTTTGGCGAAGCGGTCCTGCTTGTCCGGGCTGTCATAAGAGAGCCCGTAAAGATTATAGCCGCGATCCTTCAGATCATCGACAATAGCATTGATCGATTTCAATTGGGTCTGGCAATAGGGACACCATTCAACCGACCGGGTAAAAACAACAAGGGCAGGGCCATTCTCGAGGATTTTACCGAGAGTGGTTTCGCCCGCATCTGTTAGCAGGCCGGCAGCCATCGGTGCCTGGTCTCCAACAGCCAGTCCGGCATCAATGCTTTCCGTACCGCTGATCGGAGAAACAACCGTTTCCGGTTTGCTGTCAACTTGCTCGGTCAATGCGGAATCCGCCTCGTCAGCGGATTCAGAGCAGCCAGACAGGGCTACCGCAGCAGTGGAAGACAATAATAACATCGCTCGTTTCATGAATGACTCCATCTCATTATCTTCGCTACCGAGGGGATTTCGATAACATCATAATATATATTTGGACAGGTCAGTATTCTTGGCAACATCGGAAAGCTGCTTGTCAACATAGGCTGCGTCGACGGTAATTTCTTCGCCGCCACGGTCCTCCGCATTGAAGCTGATATCTTCGAGCAGTTTTTCCATAACCGTCTGCAGACGGCGGGCACCGATATTTTCAACGGTCTCGTTCACGTTGGCCGCGATTTCAGCCAGTTTCCTGATCGCGTCGTCGGTGATGGTGATCGTGACATCTTCGGTCCCTAGAAGAGCTATATATTGCTCGGTCAAATTGGCTCTGGTCTCGGTCAATATCCTTACGAAATCCTCTTCGGTCAACGCCCGCAATTCCACCCGGATCGGCAAGCGACCCTGTAATTCGGGCAGCATGTCGCTGGGTTTGGATATGGAAAAAGCGCCGGAAGCGATGAACAGGATATGGTCTGTTTTCATCGGACCATATTTGGTTGCGACGGTCGTGCCCTCGATCAGCGGAAGCAGATCGCGCTGGACGCCTTCCCGGCTAACCGATCCGCCACGCACATCGCTCACCGCGATCTTGTCGATCTCGTCAAGGAAGACGATCCCGTTGGATTCTGCATCGGTTATGGCAGCGCGCGAAATATCATCATCATCGAGACGCTTGTCTGATTCCTCTTCGACGAGCTTGTCCCAGGCATCGGCTACGCGCATTTTGCGCCGCTTCAGACGGCTCTGGTTGAAAGCCTTGCCCATCATGTCGGACAGGTTGATCATACCAACCTGACCACCCATGCCCGGAATATCCATCGGCGTGTTGGGCGTGTCTTCGACCTCAATCTCGATTTCGGTGTCGTTCATGTGATTGTCGACCACACGCTGGCGAAAACTTTCGCGCGTGGCTTCGCTGGCGCTTTCTCCGCACAGAACGTCGAGCAATCTCTTCATCGCAGCTTCCGCTGCCGCTTCGTGCACAGCCAGGCGCCGGCGTTCGCGTTCCAGTCTCACGGCTTCCTCGGCAAGATCGCGGGCAATCTGCTCGACGTCGCGACCAACATAACCGACTTCCGTGAATTTGGTGGCCTCCACCTTGATAAACGGCGCGTCAGCAAGTTTCGCCAGACGGCGGGAAATTTCGGTTTTGCCGCAACCCGTGGGCCCGATCATCAGGATGTTTTTGGGAGTCACCTCTTCGCGGAGTTCTGCGGGCAATCTCTGTCTACGCCAGCGGTTGCGCAAAGCAACGGCGACCGCGCGTTTTGCATCCTGCTGGCCGATAATATGTTCGTCCAACGCCTTAACGATGGCTTTGGGGGTCAGGTTCGCCTGCATGCTATATTCTCTTTATTATAGGGGTAACGGATCCGACAATATTTAAGTGTCGCTATCGAGGGTTTCAATCGTGACCTGGTCGTTGGTGAACACGCAAAGCTCTGCTGCGATTTGCATCGATTTCCTGGCCAGCTTCTCGGCGTCCTTTTCATAATCTTTCAAGGCGCGCGCGGCGGAAAGGGCGAAATTCCCACCGGAACCGATCGCTGCAATACCTTCTATTGGCTCGAGCACGTCACCGTTGCCGGTAAGGATAAGCGTCACATCCTTGTCAGCTACGATCATCAAAGCTTCCAGATTGCGGAGATATTTGTCGGTCCGCCAATCCTTTGCCAGCTCCACAGCAGCGCGCATGAGCTGGCCATTGTGGCGTTCGAGCTTTGCCTCGAGCCGTTCAAATAAAGTGAAAGCATCTGCGGTCGCGCCAGCGAAGCCGCCAATCACTGATCCGTCGTGTAATTGCCGCACCTTGCGGGCGTTCGGTTTCATCACGGTATTGCCCATGGATACCTGGCCGTCGCCTATAACGACGACCTTGCCATTCCGACGGACCGATAAGATTGTTGTGCCATGCCATTGCTGCAGGCCATGTTGCTGATTTTCTGTCATGAAACCGGATATGGGTAATCTGGTCCGGATGTGCAACCAAAGGCGCTGCCCCTAACCATATTGATGTCCACTTGCCCGGTGATTTTCCAGTTCGCAGCACTTCTAACATCAAAAAAAATGGCGACCAATTGGCCGCCATCTTTAAATTGTTTATGCCTGAATTAATTCAGGGGGAGGTTGGCGCATCGTCGCTGCCGTCAGCTGCGACAACGATACCAGCAATCACTGCTGCTGCAGCGAGGATTGCAATGATGATGCCCGATCCGCCTTCAACATTGTTTTCTTTTTCAACGGTTGCACCGGTACGAGCAACAGAAGAAACAGGCTGAACAGCCTGAGCCAAGACGGGCGCGCTTACAAGCGACGCGGCTGCTGCTGCAGCCATTCCAATTTTACCGAAACGCATAATTTGCTCCTTCAGGGTTTCGCATTACATTCAATACGAACTGGTCATTGGCATAACAGGCAGGTCAAATCAACGATGTTGTTGTTCGAAATGGTGATTTTCCGGAGTAGTGGCAAAGATCACACAGGTCGGATTTTGGCTGATAAACCGATGATTTGAATATGCCGATTGCCTGTTAATCAATTTAATATCCGTGCCGCGCGCGAAAATACTGCATTTGACAGCCTGTTCCAATTCAAGACATTAACCATAGTCCTAAAATCTGTGCTGGAAAATATGGATAACAAATTGTTAACTGTTCCACATGGACAGAGAAAATTTACGATCATTGGCATTGCGAAAAGACGGAATAGGTCATCCCTTTCGTCAAAATCTGCCGTTCGAGATGGCGCCAATCGCCAAAGCGGAACATGTTTTGGAAACTTCGGGTACAACTGGAGGAAAATGGCTGGGCGAAGATGTGAGCCTGTTCATTCTAAGCTTCCTCGCCTTTTTTACCGCCTTTTATACGTTCATTTTCTGACCCGGCACGTTCTGCTCGGCCGCAAAAAGGTCGATCAGTCGCAAGCCCGATGAAGCTGCTGACCGAGCCACGCAGCCACCAGACACATGGCCGCAACCAGCAACAGCTGTTCGGTTGTCGAAACGCCCAGCATGCTAAGGCCGATCGCCGCGAGCGCGCCAAATACCATGCAGCCGGAATTGACCACATTATTTGCAGCAATGGTGCGGGCGGTCTGGCTGATATCGACGGTCGTGGTCAGAAACGCATATAGCGGCACGACGAACATGCCGCCAAATATGGATACACCGCCGAGGGTGGCGAGCAGAGACCAGGCACCATCATGGACGATGAATGTCTTGAATGTGTAGAGTTCGCCATTGGGCAAGCCATCCCAGCTCCGAGTTATGAAGTAGAGTATCAGGACAAATACGCCCATCAAGATGACGCTGACCGGTGCGAAACGCGCCGAAACTTCGCTTTTCAACAACCGGTTGACCAGAACCGAGCCAATCGCGATCCCGATCGAAAAAACGCCCAGAAAGAGGCTCGCTACCTGCGGTGTCGCCGTCAGTACATTCTCCACAAGCGGTGGAAACTGGATGATCAGGACCGATCCGATCGTCCAGAAAAAGCTGATCGCGATAATCGCCAGATATAATTTACGCACATGCAACGTCGCCGAAATCAACTGGATGGAAGAACGAATGAAGTTGAAGTCGATTTTCTCGACTTCCTTTTGCGCGGGGGCCGGCGGCATGAACTGGGCTGCGACCCGGCCCAGAATCGCGACCAGAAAAACCGTAACGACGGCAATTTCGACGCCATTGCCGTTGCGGTCAATGATGATGCCGCCCAGTATCGTGCCGGCAAGAATCGCAATATAGGTGCCCGCTTCGACCAGACCCGTGCCGCCTAGGACTTCATCTTTCTGCAAATGCTGCGGTAGGACTGCATATTTGATCGGACCAAAAAATGTCGATTGCAGTCCGAGCAGGAATAATGCGGTCAGCATGATGGGAATTGAATGCAGCCAAAGCCCGACCCCGCCAATCACGGCAATGAATATCTCGAGGGTCTTGACCAATCGCGTGATCCGCGCCTTGTCGTAATTGTCTGCCAACTGTCCAGCCAGAGACGAAAACAGGAAAAACGGCAGAATGAAGAGACCGGAGGCGAGGGCGTTGAACGCGAAATCCTCGGATTCACTGTCGTAAATTCCGTAAGTTACCAAAATGATCATCGAGAATTTGAACAGATTGTCGTTAAACGCCCCGAGCAGCTGCGTTAGGAACAGCGGCAAAAATCTTTTTGTCCGCAGCAAATGCGCAGTGTTTTGCATCAAGGGAAAATCTCTTTTCGAGGGAAAATTTGAGTGTCAGCGCATCTTTAACCCTCTGAGCCTCCGCGTCAAATCGAATGACGAGAGGAAAGTCCATCAATTTGCGGATGAGTTGATTGAAACAATTTTCATTTCGTCAGAATCTGTTTATGCGAGAGCCGTGATGCTGAATTTGCCAAACATATTAACACTCTCGCGAATATTCGCCGTGCCGATTCTGGTATTTCTGCTTTGGCCCAATTTTGCTGTGGTGAGACCGCAACCGCTGCCGATCGATTATTTGCTCACCTTCGGACTATATTGTCTGATGGCGATTACCGACTATTTCGACGGCTATCTTGCGCGTTCGCAAGGCACCGTCTCCAAGCTCGGGATATTTCTGGATCCTATCGCCGACAAGATCATGGTCGCCGCGGTGGTAATGATGCTGATATTCACGCGGGATATCCACGGCTGGCATGCCATAGCGGCCATTGTCATCTTGCTACGGGAAATCACCGTGTCCGGTTTACGGGAATTTCTTGCCGGCTTGCAGGTCAGCGTTCCTGTTTCCCAATTGGCCAAATGGAAAACCGGATTTCAGATGATTTCGCTCGGCGCGCTCATCCTCGCCGGAGGCTTGCCGCAATTTCCAATCGTTCAAACGGTCGGCCTGTGGACGCTATGGGCCGCTGCGATTCTGACGCTGGTCACCGGTTGGGATTATCTCCGGGTCGGTCTGAAGCACATGGACTGATGGATCGTTCGATCAATCTGGTATATTTCGCCTGGGTGCGGGAACGGCTCGGCCTCGATAGCGAAATAATTTCCCTCGGAGCAGGAGCCGAGACAATAGATGATGTCCTGAACATGCTGGTCGAACGCGGCGGGGCCTATCCGGATGTTTTCTCGGATGTGGCGAAATTGCGCTTCGCTCTCGATCAGGATTATGGAACGCCCGATTCTCCAATAGGCATGGCTCAGGAACTGGCCATTTTTCCACCGGTAACCGGCGGATGATCAGGGTTGAAGTCGGTACCGCTGATTTTGATATTGGCGCCGAGACTGCGAAGGTTGCCGCGCAGGGTGGCGGCGCGATCGCCAGCTTCGTCGGACAGGTCCGCAATGACGGGAATTTGGAAACACTCGAACTCGAACATTATCCGGCTATGACCGATAAGGCGCTTCGTAACATTGCCAAAACAGCGCAAGCCGACTGGCCGCTCCATGCAATCACGATTATTCACCGGGTCGGCAAACTGTCGGTTGGCGAGAATATCGTCCTGGTGGTGACCGGTTCAGATCATCGCGAGGCGGCGATCGAATCCTGTTCCTTCATCATGGACCGGTTGAAGACGGTGGCGCCGTTCTGGAAGAAAGAGACCGGTTCTGACGGATCCACCAAATGGATCGAAGAGCGTGAATCAGATCTCAAGGCATCGGAAAAATGGCAAAAATAGCATAGGCTAGGCCGGTTTATTTATCGGCTTTTCTACGAACCGGCTGTGGAAACCCAGTTCTGTGCACCTTTCATAATCTCCGCCAATAGCTGGAATTCGCTGCGTCGCGGACTGTTGGTGCGCCATACCAGCGCAATGTCGCGGGCCGCGTTTTCCGATTTCAGCGGTCGCGCGACTATATTGGTGTGATTCAAGATGCCGCTGTCGATCGCCATTTTCGGAAGCAGTGTCAGACCCAATCCATTGTCGACCATCTGGACCAGCGTGTGCAGCGACGTTCCCATCATCCTCGCAGAGGCTCTCAGCTCCGGACGATTGCATGCGGCCAAAGCATGATCCTTGAGGCAATGCCCGTCCTCGAGCAGTAACAAGCGGGTTTCGTCCAGCGTAGCCGGATCAACCTGAGCCGGCGGATCACGCGGATCGTCTTTCGGGAAAGCGACAAATATCTCGTCGCTGAACAGGACTTCGGATTCTACGTCGCCACAGGGGAAAGGTAGCGCCAGCAAAACGCAATCAGCATGGCCGTGATGCAGCGAATCGCAGGCGGCCTGGCTGGTTTCCTCTTTCAGATAGAGTTTGAGCTCCGGCCGTTCCTTGCGCAATTGCGGGAGCAAGCGCGGCAATAGAAAGGGCGCAATTGTCGGGATGACGCTCATCCGGACATCACCGGCCAATGGCTTGCCTGCAGATCGGGCCATTTCCGACAATTCTTCTGCCTCGCGCAAGATCCGGTAGGATTTCTCCACCATCTGGTTGCCCAGTTCGGTGAAACGAACGACCCGGCGGGTGCGCTCCACCAGCACGATGTCGAGCAAGGCTTCCAGTTCCTTTATACCCGCGGATAATGTGGACTGGGTGACGAAGCAGGATTCCGCCGCTTTGCCGAAATGGCCATGTTCTTTCAGTGCCACCAGATATTGCAATTGCTTGAGCGTGGGGAGGTAGGTCGACATTATCGAGGCTTTCGATCAGTGCTTATTCTTTAATCTAATATAGTGATTAATAGGGTTTTGAAAAGTGCCATCAGATTTGCGTTTCAAGAAAAGACTGGAAATAGTGGTTTGTCGTCCCTATTTTAAAAATCTTCGCAACATCCGGAGAATATGAATATGTTTCGGGAACTGGGCGCTTATCTGGATTCCATCAAGGCTCGCGACCCGGCCCCGCGGTCGCGCTGGGAAGTGCTGCTATACCCTGGTGTGCTGGCTATTGGCCTGCACCGGCTGGCGCATTGGCTGTTTAAAGGCGAACTCTATTTCTTTGCCCGGCTGATCAATCACATCTCGCGTTTCTTCACCGCAATCGATATCCATCCGGGTGCCAAGATCGGACGGCATCTGTTTATCGATCACGGGTTTACCGTGATCGGCGAGACCGCTGACATCGGTGACAATGTGACCATTTATCAATGCGTGACATTGGGTGGTACTAACCCGACCAACGGCGTTGGCGGCAAGCGTCACCCCTCGATACAAGACGACGTGATCTTGGGTTCCGGCGCGCAGGTGCTCGGACCGATAACCGTCGGCAAGCGGGCGCGCGTCGGTGCGAATGCAGTTGTGACGCAGGACGTACCGGAAGGCGCGACTATGGTCGGAGTTCGCGCTCGTCCGACGTTGGTCGAGGCAAAGGAATATCAAAAAGACTTTGTTCCTTACGGAACGCCGTGCAGCGAGATATTCGATCCATCGACGCAAAAGCTGGAAATCTTGCAATGCGAAATGGAGCAATTGCAAAAGCGTATTGCGGCTTTTGCCGATGAGCGGAACAAAAACGGCAAAGGTATAGAGACCAAGGGACGTGATCGCGCTTGATGCGTTTTTCCGGGTCCAATATCTCGGCATTTCCGCAGCGTAGCGGCCCTTCTCAGGTCGGATTCGAACGCACGGAAATGGAACGAATTCTCGGCCTATATGGCCGGATGGTGGCTGCCGGCCACTGGAAAGATTATGCCATGGACATGCGGCCTGATGTTGCGATTTTCGCAGCCTTTCGCCGGGCATCGGAACGTCCGCAGATACGAATCGAGAAACGACCCGCGGACCGCAACCGTCAGGGTATGTGGTCGTTGCACGGAGAACAAGGCCAGATCCTGAAACGTGGCCATGATCTCGCAGGTATATTGGCGCCGGTCGAGCGCAAGCTTGTGAAGCTTGTCACCGACTAGAAATATAGGCTCCGGTTTTCGATAGGTTCGCCAAGCAACTATGTCTGAACAGCATCGGTGTCGAGAGCATAGCCAGCCGAACGGACCGTGCGAATGATGTCGGCTCTGTCATTGGCGTTGAGCGCTTTGCGGAGCCGCCGAATGTGCACATCGACGGTGCGAAGCTCGATATCGCTATCCTGACCCCATACGCTGTCGAGCAGCCGCTCGCGGGAAAAAACCCAGTTGGGATGTTCCAGAAAATGGCGCAGCAGCCGGAATTCGGTTGGACCCAGCGCGACGGTGTCACCGCCACGTTTGACCTTGTGACCGACCGTGTCCATTTCCAGATCACCGAAAGTCAGTTTTTCGCCGGCCAGAGCGGGACGGACACGGCGCAAAACGGCTTTGACCCGAGCAATCAGTTCCCGGGGGCTGAACGGTTTTGTGATATAATCGTCGGCACCGGTTTCCAGGCCTCGGATCTTGTCTTCTTCTTCGCCACGGGCGGTCAGCATGATGATCGGGATATTGGCGGTTTCCGATGAACGGCGAAGCCGTCGGCAGACCTCGATGCCGGAAAGACTCTCCAGCATCCAGTCGAGCAATATCACGTCCGGACGATGTTCCTGCACCAGCAAAAGCGCTTCCTCGCCATCGCTGGTGTGGATGACGTCATATTCCTCTTTTTTGAAATTCCAGGACAGGAGTTCCGCCAGAGCGGCGTCATCTTCAACCAGCAATAATTTCGCATTTACCATCAGTCAGCCCCATCGCTCAATGCAGCGTCCAGCGTATCCGTCGGGTCTTCTCCGCGGATACGTTCGGGCATTGGTTCACCGGTCGCGGCAAAATAGACCATCTCGGCGACATTGGTTGCGTGGTCGCCGATCCGTTCGAGATTTTTGGCGATGAACAGCAAATGGGCAGCCTCGCTGATATCCTTGGGATTTTCGATCATATGGGTGATCACGGCGCGAAAAATACTATTATAAAAATCATCGACGATTTGATCGCGCCGGTTCACTTCCATCGCCAGTTCTGCGTCCCGACGGGCAAAGGCGTCAAGTGAATCGCGGACCAGTTCGCTGGCGATTTTCGACATCGACGGAAGCAGGGAGATTGGCGTCAGGCGACGGGTTTTGGTGACCAATGGTACCCGTTTGGCGATATTTTTAGCATAATCGCCAATGCGTTCAACGACGCCGGATATTTTGAACGTGGCAATCAATTCTCTCAGATCATCGGCCATCGGGGCCCGCAGAGCGATCGTCTGAAAGGTAAGATCGTCAATCCGCTTTTCGAGATCGTCGATTAGCTTGTCTTCCCTGACGACTTCCGCGGCCAGTTCCAGATCGCTATTTTCCAGCGCGCGCATAGCCTTGTCAATTGCCTGTTCGCTGCGGCCGCCGATTTCCGCGACCATCCCCCGCAACTGGTTGATATCGGAATCAAACGCTTTGACGGTATGTTCTGTACCACTATTGGCCATGTCTTGTTCCTAATCCTCTGCCGGTCAACCGTAACGACCGGTAATATAATCGCGCGTTTTTTCTTCGCGCGGGTTGGTGAAAATATCTGTCGTATCGCCATATTCTACCAGGGTTCCGAGATGGAAAAAGGCGGTTTTCTGGGAGACACGTGCCGCTTGCTGCATATTATGCGTAACGATGACGATGGCATATTTGCCGCGCAATTCGTGGATTAGTTCTTCGATCTTGGCGGTCGCTATCGGATCGAGGGCCGAGCAGGGCTCGTCCATCAGGATTACTTCGGGATCAACCGCGATAGCGCGCGCGATGCACAGCCGCTGCTGCTGGCCGCCCGATAAGGCTGTGCCGCTGTCCTGCAGCCGGTCTTTAACCTCGCCCCATAGACCGGCGCGGTGCAACGAGGATTCGACGATATTGTCCAGTTCTTCCTTGCCGGTCGCCAGCCCGTGGATACGCGGGCCATAGGCAATATTGTCATAGATCGACTTGGGGAAGGGATTGGGTTTCTGAAATACCATGCCGACCCGCGCGCGCAATTGCACAACGTCCATGTTCGCCGCATAAATATCTTCGCCTTCCAGCATGATATCACCGGTGACGCGGGCAATCGGAATGGTATCGTTCATCCGGTTCATGCAACGGAGAAAGGTGGACTTGCCGCAGCCGGACGGTCCGATAAACGCGGTAACGCTATCCATGTTCACGTCGATCGACACGTCCTTGATGGCCTGCTTGTCGCCGTAAAAAACGTCGACGTTGCGAGCCGTCATTTTTGGCGTGCTGGTTTCGCCGGTCGTCTCTGTTGTGGTCGAGTCTGTCATATTTACGCTTTCGCTCGATTCTTGCATTTTTTCATCATGTTTCATGGGCGGTACCTACCAGCGCGTTTCAAAACGGTTGCGCAAATAGATGGCCAGTGCGTTCATCGTCAGCAGGAACAATAATAGCACAATGATCGCTGCCGAAGTTTTCTCGACAAAGCCGCGATCGACTTCGTCCGACCAGAGGAATATCTGGACCGGCAATACGGTTGCCGGATCGGTAATGCCGCTTGGCGGGGTCGCGATGAAAGCACGCATGCCGATCATCAGCAAAGGAGCGGTTTCGCCCAAGGCCCGCGCCATCCCGATGATCGTGCCCGTCAATATGCCAGGCAGGGCGAGCGGCAGGACATGGTGGAACACCACCTGCAACGGACTTGCGCCGATACCGAGCGCGGCTTCGCGGATCGACGGGGGGACCGCCTTAACCGCGTTGCGTCCGGAAATGACAATCACCGGCATGGTCATAAGGGCGAGAGTCAGGCCACCGACCAGCGCGCCGGAACGCGGCATGCCGAAAAAATTGAGGAACACGGCGAGGCCGAGCAAGCCGAAAATGATCGATGGCACAGCTGCCAGATTGTTGATCGAAACCTCGATCAGATCGGTCAGGCGGTTTTTCGGTGCATATTCCTCAAGGTAGAGCGCGGCGAACACGCCAACCGGAAAGGCCAGCAGCAACGTCACGATCATCGTGATCAGCGAGCCTTTGAACGCCCCCCAGATGCCGACCTGCATCGGGTCTGTTGCATCCGAATTGCTCAGAAAATTCCAGTTGAACCCGGTCGAGAACTGGCCGGAAAATTCGCTGACCTTCATTTCCGCTTCCGGATTGCCAACGTCTTTATAAGCGACATCTATGTCCGAGAGAACCGGCAGATATATCGTTGCTTTCTGTTCAACGATTTTCGGGTCGGCGAGGATCATAGAGCTCACCCTTGTCCAGCCGCCGGGTGAGAACAGATCATTGCCGGTCTCTCCATATTGGAGATCGATACTGCTATCGACAATCTCCCGTAGTCCCATCGACTGCAAATTGCTATTCGCGTCGGGCCCCTCAAACTGGCTGGAAGACGCGCCGCCTGTGGCAGCGGGAAAATCAATTTCGAGTGGCAGTTCGGTCTGGGTGAAGCCGCGGAATCCGTTGCCCACCATGACAATCAGGAGAAAGGCGAGAAAGCCTGCGGACAGCATGACGGCTCCCATACCGATCGCCTTGAACCGGCGTTCAGCCGCATAGCGCCGCGCAATGCGCTTCTGCATTGCAGCACCCTGCCAGTCGGTTGGCCGACGCTTCATTTCGGTGAGACTATTCATAAGCTTCCCGGTATTTTTTGACCACGCGCAAGGCGATGAGGTTGAGCAACAATGTCACGAGGAACAGAACCAGTCCCAGGGCAAAGGCAGCCAGGGTCTTGGGACTGTCAAATTCCTGATCGCCGGTCAGCAACTGTACGATCTGGGTGGTGACAGTAGTGACGCTGGAAAACGGATTGGCTGTCATATTGGCAGCAAGACCGGCAGCCATGACGACGATCATGGTTTCGCCAATCGCGCGACTGACCGCCAATAGGACGCCACCGACGACGCCGGGCAGGGCAGCGGGGATCAGGACCTTCTTGATGGTTTCGCTATGGGTCGCGCCCATCGCCAGCGAACCGTCACGCATCGCGCTTGGCACGGCTGCAATACTGTCGTCGGCCATGGAGGAAACGAAAGGAATGATCATTATGCCCATCACCACACCCGCCGCTAGAGCGGATTCCGAAGAGGCGCTGGTGATACCTATAGAAACCGCGAAATCGCGCAGAGCAGGGGCCACTGTCAGAGCAGCAAAATAGCCATAGACCACCGTCGGTACGCCGGCGAGCACCTCCAATATGGGTTTCATCCAAGCCCGAAATTTCGCCGGTGCATATTGGGTGAGATAGATGGCGCTCATCAATCCGAGCGGGATAGCCACGATCATCGCGATAATCGCACCGATAAAGACTGTACCCCAGAAAAGCGGAATCGCACCGAACCCGGTTTCGCCCCTTGGTCCGGCCACCGCTTTCGGGTTCCATTCCGTGCCGAACAGAAAATCGATCGGCGATACCATCGAGAAGAAACGGGCCGATTCGAAAACCAGCGATAGGAATATGCCGACTGTCGTAATGATCGCTATCAGTGAAGCGAGCAGCAAAACCAGCATCGTCACCCGTTCGATTTTCGTGCGCGCTCTCAGATCCGGTTTGATCTTCAGCCAGGCATAAGCACCAAAAGCGAAGACCATGAGCAACGCCGAGACAGCGCCGATCATCTGGTAATAGGAGATTGCATCGCGATAGGGATTCACCATCGACTGGGACAGCGGATTAAACGCGTTGACCTGATATCCGTAAGCAATGGAACGGGCTTCGGACAGAATAGCAGCTCGGGCAAAGCCGCCTTCCGGCAATTGTAGCGCAGCAGGGCTGGTCAGCGCGGCATCGGTTATCAGGGCGGGGCTGACGAAGCTCCACACCAGCATGAAAATTGTTGCCGGAACAATGGCCCATAATGCAACATACCAACCGTGATAGCTGGGCAGGGAATGCAGGACCGAACGGGAACCTTTTCTGCCATTGGACTGCAGTCCAGCTGCTTTCAGGCGGCCAAAAAACCACGCGACGAGGCCTAGGCCGATCACGAGAAAAAGAAGCGTAGTACTAGTCACAATATCTGGTTCCGCCCCTGGTTCAAAATCATCTGGAAAGGACGCTCGTTGCCGAGCGCTTATTTAAGTTCGCTAAGGTCGAGTGGCGTCATGTTGCGGACGACTTCGGTCATCTTTGCTCTGGTATCATCAGGTGAAGCAATCAGTCCGGCTTTCACCAGATAGCCGTCTCGGCCACCGGCGTTGATAAACTCAAGCATATAATCTTTCAGTCCCGGTATCACACCGACATGCTGCTTCTTTACGTAAACATACAGCGGTCTGGCGCCGGGATATTCTCCTGAAGCAATCGCATCATAAGTCGGGTTGACCCCGGACACAGCTATTCCGCGCACACTGTCGAGATTCTCTTCGAGGAAGCTATAGCCAAAAATGCCGACGCTGTTGGGATTGGCTTTCAGCTTCTGGACGATGAGATTATCATTCTCGCCAGCATCAACATAGGCACCATCGGCTCTGACTTCATGACAGACGGCTTCAAATTCAGCTTTGTTGCTGTCCTTGAGCGCCTTGGTCGCCGGATCGGTAACGCAGCCCACTTCCATGATCAGCTCGGTGAGCGCATCTCTCGTACCCGAGGTTGATGGCGGACCATAAACGCTGATCGCAAATTTGGGCAGGGAAGGATCAATGTCCGACCATTTCTTAGTGGTATTTTCCTTGCCGAACGGACGTTCCGCGATGGCCTTGTAGATCTGTACAGGCGTCAGAGAAAAGGAAGTGCCGTTATTTGCCTGGGCGATGGCAATGCCATCGATACCGATTTGCACTTCGACAACATCCTTCACACCGTTGCTATGGCATAATTCCAGTTCGGATGCTTTGATCCGCCGCGATGCATTTTCGATATCCGGAGTTCCGGCACCGACGCCAGCGCAGAACAGGTTCATGCCGCCACCCGTGCCAGTTGATTCAAGAATAGGAGACGAATTCTCTCCGTTGAGACTGAATTGCTCGGCGACTGCCTTGGCAAAAGGAAAAACCGTCGATGATCCGACAATCCGGATTTCAGTCCGGGTCCCGCTTTGGCCGCCCGAAGCCTGATCCTGACAGCCAGAGGCCGCAAGAGAAGCGATGGTCAGGAAAGCGAGTTTTCTAAACATGAAATATTCCTCAATTCTTCCGGGCTGAAATCTTAGGGAAACCACCAATGAACAGAACCACAGACTTGTTGGCCTGCTTTTAGGGAGACGCAAAGTCTTCAGCATTACAATTATGTTACAGAAATGTGACAATGACTGATCACTGGCTTCTTCAAAAGATATCCAACCGGAAGATCGCGCAACGGTCATTCTATGCCGCGCCTGTCCCTGCATCGCCCGGAACAGAAGTATTTTGGGCGATGGGTAGCAAAACGGATACCGTCGTGCCGGTGCCAACTTTGCTGGTAATTTCCATCCGACCGCCGTGCCGTTCCGAAATATGTTTGACGATGGCAAGTCCCAGACCGGTTCCCCCGATCGATTTACTGCGCCCTTTGTCCACGCGATAAAAACGCTCCGTGAGCCGTGGAATATGCTCCGCAGCAATGCCGTCGCCTTGGTCTGTTATCGACAGCGACAGCATCGTCCCGCTTTTATTGGGTGTCACATCTATTCTGACCGGCGTCCCTTTCTTCCCATATTTGAACGCGTTGCTAAGCAGATTATAGATGACTTGGGACAATTGCGCCCGATCTCCATGGATCAGGGGTAGGTCGGCAGGAAGGTTGAGCAGAATCTCCTTTTCATTCTTGCCGCGACTGTTGATGTAGAAATTGCGCGCTTCTTCGACCAGTTCGCTCAGGTCGATCACATCGGATGGTAACTGGAACTTTTCCGCCTCGATCCGCGAAAGCGACATCAGATCTTCGATCAGACGCTGCATCCGGTCGGCCTCGTCATACATTATTTTCAGGAATCGAGCGCGTGTCGCATCATCCTTACCGGCTTTCGGGTCTTCCAGAGTTTCCAGAAACCCTTTGATCGCGGCTAGCGGCGTGCGCAGTTCGTGGCTGGCGTTGGCGACAAAGTCGGTGCGCATTCTTTCCGCCGCATAGCGACTGCTTTGATCCGAAAGCTGGACCAGTTTCAAACCGTCCTCCAGCGTATGAATCCGCAATTCCCATCTTTGCTCGGTACTGCCGACGCCGACCAACAGAATCGGCTCTCCCGTGTGTTTAGCCTCCGGGTTGGCGAGCCGGTCGGCAGCCGCGGGGTGACGGATGGCAATGCGTACGTCTTCGCCAACAATATGGTTTCCGAGAACCTTGGCCGCCGCCGGATTCGCCGCTGCGACCCTTGCGTTGCGGACCAGCAATATCGGATCGGTGATCGGGTCGATAATGTCCTGGTAGGCTTCCGAGCGGCCTTGATAGAGGATGCGCTTTCGCTGACGTTCCTGTGCGGCGAGGTCCGGCTGAGGTGGCGGCGGCGGGTTTTGCAAAACCGTGAACAGGGCAATCACGCTGGCACAGATGACAACAATGATCTGTGGCCCCGACTGCGACAACTGGCTCGCCAATATCGCGCCACCGACAATGAACAGCAATGCGACCAGCAGGCGGGCGGGGGCAATAGAGGTCATAGGGCGCATTCTGGCATGATCATGTGATCCATTTAAGCCGTGCACTGCCGGAACGGCAACGAGAATGTTTCGAAACCTTTGTTCGGACTGCTAAAGCCTGTAGATCAAATTAACAATTCCCCTGTCTATGTCCCGATTTTGGACGCGGGTTGTGGTGCGGGACTGTTTACTCGCTTTTTACGCTATTTCTGATAATGGGCGGATATCTGGAGCAAGAGCAACCATGGATAGAAATTCGATGAATGAAGACCTTCCATCTGGACCGTCAGAAGATAGCGATCTGAACAAGGGTATCGTAACCCGCCGTCGCGCCTTGATGATGGGTGCGGTGACAGCTTCTGCAGTGGTGAGCATCAAACCTGCATTGGCACAAACCGCGGGCTCCGTGCTCAATTGTGAAATTCCGGTCCCCGGCAACCATGCTTCGGGTGGATATATCGCCGCTGATGGCGCGGTGGTGACTTCGGACACGCCAGGCGCATATCCGCCAGCGGGTCGCAATTTTACCGGTGAAGAAGTGCGCCGGGCGATGAACGGACGGACGCTGCCGGGCACCTCGCGTGACCAGTCGGAAGCCTATGTAAATTATATCCGCAGACTGCAATCCGGGCAGAGCGGATTTACATGCTATGCCTCGCTGCAGATGCCGCGCTGATATTCGCGACCAATTTTAACATTTGCCTGCTATCAGACTGGTATGTCGCACCAGAATCGCAGGTAATCCATCATGTCCCAAAAATATCGGGCTCCGCCTAAAGATGATCTGGTCTGGCATGATCTCGACAGCATGACGCTGTTATATCATCGACCGTCCGGCATCACCCATTTGCTAGCCGATCCCGCTCCCGCGATAATCGAGGTGATGGGAAAGGCTGAGGTCACCGCTGCTGAAATTGCATTTCGGCTGACGGCTTTATTTGATGTTGATACCGGCGTGGACGCAGAAGATATTGTGATTGCCCGTCTCGAAGAGCTCTCCGCATTGGGTCTGGTATCGAGAGTATCCGGCTGATGGGCGAGATGCACCAGAAATTGCTCAAAATCGGGCCAGCCGCGTTCCGGATCGCGTCGGCATGGAAGCAACCGCTGGATCAATTGACGGCTCTATATCAGGACTATCCGGAGCCGGCCGATCAAAGCGTCGATTTCACGGTCCGTCTTGAGCCCGAAAAGCCGTGGCGGCGTTTCCTCCGGCCATCGGTTCATATAGGCGGTGACTTCTGGTTACCCGATGCCGCGCCTTTACCGCTTGCACAGGGGTTGCTCGCTGCCGAAATGGGCATGAACCTGCAAATGGCACTCGGCTGGCGGCGGCATCTGTTGCTCCATGCCAGCAGTGTCGAAAAAGAAGGCAAGGCGCTGATCATGACCGGTCTCTCCGGATCCGGGAAATCGACCCTATCGGCGATGCTGGCCGAAAGAGGCTGGCGCTTCATGGGTGACGAATTTGCCCTGTTAAGTCTAGATACGGGTGAAATCACTCCCTTTCCGCGACTGATCAGTCTGAAAAACGAGGCGATAGGCGCGATGCAGAACGTGGCTCCCGCAAACCGCTTCGGTCCCGAAATGAAGGCCACACCAAAGGGCGATATCCGCCATCTGGTCCCGCCGAAAGCCGCGATTGCGCGGATGGGCGAGCGCGCCAAACCGGCTCTGCTGCTCTTTCCCCGCTTCGGCCATGCGCCGGAATTGCGGGAAATGGGCAAATCGGAAATATTCGTGCGGCTGACCCAGGCTTCGACCAATTATGTCGCGCTGGGAGAATCCGGCTTTCACGCGCTGACCCGTTTCGTCGACGACGTTCCGGTCAAGGCGATGGATTATCAATCAACCGATCAGGCGGAAGAGATGATCCATGAGCTGTGGAGTCAATTGCCATGATGCGCGATGCCCGCCTTTTGGTTGATGCACTGCGCGATCCGGCGAGCGTCGAAACGCTCCACAGCGACCAGTGGACAGAATTGATCAGCATCGCACGCGCAGAATCGTTGATCGGTTCACTGGCCCATAGGGTGAAGGACGTCTCGCTACCGGATCGCGTGCGCGCTGTTCTTCAGGATGCCATCGAAGCGCATGACCTGGCGCGCCAGCAGGCCTTGTGGGAAGCCGATTGCGCCCGAAGGGCCTTGGCTGATTATCCCGGCAAGATCGTCCTGATGAAAGGGACCGCTTATGTAGCGGCCAATCTTGATGCGGGGGTAGGCCGTAGCATCGGCGATCTTGATATCATGGTTGCACGGGAAGACTTGCCGGTCGTCGAAGCCGCTTTGCTGGATGCCGGATGGGAATGGGTTAAGCCCGATCCCTATGATGACCAATATTATCGCGATCATATGCACGAACTGCCGCCGCTGATCCACCGTGAGCGCGACCGGATGATCGATGTCCACCACACGATTTTGCCGCTGACCGCCGGCCCGAAACCGGATGCGGGAGCGATATTGGATAAAGCAGTGCGGTTAGCGGACGGGCTCTATGTCATGGCTCCCTCCGATATGTTGCTCCATTCCATTGCCCATTTATTCGCCGATGGCGATCTCGCAGGTGGACTGCGGAACCTTTGGGATATCAATCATTTGGTCCGGTATTTTTCGGAACGGAATGAAGATTTCTGGGTTGAACTCGATGCGCGCGCAAAAACCCATGGGCTGGTCGATGAACTGGCGAGAGCGATGCGCCTTGCTGCTCGCTTATATGCAGCACCCGTTCAAAATATCTACGCCGACAAGAGAAAATTTTCTGACGGGGTGTATGTCCGCCGTTTACTCGCCCGCGATGGATATGGCCGTGAAACGCGAAAATTGACCCGCTTCGCTTTCTACGTCCGCTCTCACTGGCTCCGGATGCCGCCGTTGATGTTGGCGCGGCACTTGTGGACCAAATGGCGCAAAGGCGGAAAGCCATCAAATTGAACGCGCCAGAGGTAAATAAACAGACTGGCTTCAGCCGGTTTTGCATGGCATTAGCCGTTTCAAATGGCCGGGATTAGGCCGCTACCAACCAATTTTCTCCGGAGTAACCCGATGACCGACCGCCCGCTAGCCGCAATCATTTTGGCCGCTGGACAAGGCACGCGCATGAAATCGGAAAAGCACAAAGTGCTGCACCCGATCGCCGGCAAGCCGATGCTCCATCATTTGCTCGATACAGTGGATTCGATCGGCGTCGAGCGCACGGTCATCGTCGTAGGAGCGCGCCGCGAGCAGATTGAAGCGAGCGTCGAGGGCCGCAATGTCGCGATTGCGGTGCAGGAAGACCAGCTCGGTACCGGCCACGCGGTGGCACAGGCGCATGATGCGCTCAAAGGCTTCGCGGGTGATGTGCTGATCCTTTATGGCGATGTGCCGATGGTGAGCGCCGATACCATGCGGGACATGATCTACCGACTGAACAACGGCTCTGAACCGCGCGCTGTCGTGCTCGGCTTTCGTCCCGATGATGCAGGCGCTTATGGCCGGATCATCGCCGATGATCAGGGCGAAATCGAGAAGATGGTCGAGTATAAGGACGCCAGTGAACAGGAGCGTCATGTAAACCTGTGCAACAGCGGCCTGATGGCGGCGCGCTCGACCGACCTGTTCATCCTGCTCGACCAGATCAGCAATGACAATGCGGCGGGCGAATATTATCTGCCCGATATTGTCATGCTGCCCGGCCAGAAAAGCGCGGTGATCGAAGTCTATGATCCGGCCGAGGTCGCCGGTGTGAACAGCCGCGCCGAACTCGCAGCCGTCGAAGGCGAGTGGCAGGCCCGCCGCCGCGAACAGGCGATGGCCGATGGTGTCAGCCTGATTGCACCGGAAACCGTCTGGTTTTCATATGATACGAAATTATCTTCAGATGTGGTCGTAGAGCCCAATGTGATTTTCGGTCCCGGCGTGTCGATTGCATCCGGCGCGAAAATATACGGCCACAGCCATATCGAAGGCGCGACCATCGGGCCTAACACCAATGTCGGTCCTTTTGCCCGTCTGCGCCCAGGAGCGGTGATGGAAGAAGGTTCGAAAGTCGGCAATTTTGTCGAGATGAAGAAGGCCACGCTGGGCAAGGGTGCCAAAGCCAGCCACCTGACCTATCTCGGCGACGCCGAAGTGGGCGAGGGCGCCAATATCGGGGCGGGTACGATTACCTGCAATTATGACGGCTATTTCAAATATAAGACAGTGATCGGCAAGGGCGCCTTCATCGGGTCGAACAGCGCGCTGGTGGCACCAGTGACCATTGGTGACGGCGCGATTGTCGGGGCAGGGGCGACGCTGACCAAGGATGTTTCCGCGGGCGATCTGGCGCTGGTTCGGGCGGAGCAGACTGTGAAGGCGGGCTGGGCTAATCGATTTAATGAAGCGAGCGCGAAGAAGAAAGCCAAGGAGACGAAATCGTGAACGCTGTCATGCCAACCATTCTCGCCGTTGCTGCATGCAGCGATGAGGCACATACACAGCAAATGAATACATCAATCGAGATGCGCGGAAATGTGGTGAAGGTAGATTCTCCGCTAAGATCAATGGGATGAGTCATTCATCCTCACGGGTGAGCGGCAGGGAAGGGATCTATTTCTCGACCGACTGAGCATCAATATATTTTAGTTCCTGTAGCGAGCCAGGGTCATCGGGGATTAGCTTCAAGCATTCATCAATTGCCGACCGTGCGTCGGTCCAATTGCCCATTTCGACATGATTGAACGCGATACCGCGATAGGATCTGCAGCGCATTGAATTTGTTATTTCTGTGGACTGTTTTTCGTCTTCCATCAGGGCAATGGATAGGTCGTTAGTTTCACTAGCCTTCGTGAAGATATCAAGGGATGTCTGCCAATCACGGCCAACCTTATGCCATTCAGCGAGTTCATTCATATAATGCTGATTATCAGGATCCATTTCCACGGCCATCTGAAGATTTGGCAACGCTTCGTCGCGATTGCCAATGTCGATTAACGCAAATCCTTTGGCAAAATATGCGGAGCAAATATCGTCTGAAACTGCAGCGGTAACGGATTTTCCTTCATCCAGATCGGATTGATCGAGCCTCAGCGCAGCGCCAAGAAGAGTATTCAGATTATCGGAAAGGCCGGATGCGCATCTATAGATGCTATCGCTCCGCTTTCCGTCTTCAAAATTTTTTATAACCATGTTCGCCTTGCTTATCGCGAGTTCGAACTGTTTGGCGTTGATTGCTTCAAAAGCAGCAATGACGGCAGCATTATCATCTTCCATCTGACTGTCCGTTGCGATCGCAGGCGTTGCCGCTGCCAAGAAAACGGGGGCAATCCCCAAGAACGATTTTTTCATTTCCAACCCTCACGGAATTAACTAGATTTTGGCAAGTTAATGAGAGCACGAAATAATCACAAGTGAACTTCGATGGCTTATCATTGACATGATATCATGATATGATATCAGGGCCTCATGACACGTATTCTCGCTGACCTTCCCGAAGAAGATATTAAATGGCTCGACGCGCAAGCGGCCGAGCAGGGCAAGTCGCGGGCGCAGTTGTTGCGGGAGGCGGTGAGCGCATATCGGGCCGAGGGGAGCAAGGACTGGATATCCAAAGGGCGAGGCTATTGGAAAGACCGGCGTGATATCGGAGACAGCATAATATATCAGCGGACTATCCGCGTCGACCGCGATCCCGCATAGCATCATATGTCCACACCCTTTTTCGACACCAATATCATCATCGACTGGCTACAGGACCGTCCCGGAGCGGCTACCGAGCTTGAGCGCTATGCAAAGCACAGGATCAGCCGCATTGTCTGGTCAGAAGTGATTGCAGGAGAGCCATTGGAAACCCGCCGCAAGGTGCAGGACCTGCTTTCCCCGTTCGAAATCGTCGAACTGGATGCACGAATTGGTGATGCCGCAGCGGATATCCGCTATCGTACGGGAATGAAGCTGCTTGATGCCATGATTCTTGCTACCGCGCAGGTCAATGGCGCGATCCTGATTTCACGAAATACAAAGGATTTTCCGGCAAATATGCCGGGGGTCCGCGTACCTTACACACTCTAAGAGGAAAGTCCGAAAAGCCATGTGCGGAATCATTGGAATTGTAGGCAAGGAAGCTGTCTCGGATCGTCTCGTCGACGGCCTGAAACGCATGGAATATCGCGGCTATGACAGCGCCGGTATTTGCACCGTGCATGACGGCCAGCTGATTCGCCGCCGCGCAGAAGGCAAGCTCGCCAATCTGGTAAACGTCCTCAAAACCGACGACGCTGCCGGTAATATCGGCATCGCCCACACCCGCTGGGCGACGCACGGCGCGCCGACCACCAGCAACGCGCATCCTCACGCTACGGACGAATTGGCGTTGGTCCACAATGGCATTATCGAGAACTTCAAAAGCTTGCGCGAAGAGCTGAGCGCGCGCGGTCGCAAGTTTGAAAGCGAAACGGATACCGAGGTAGTTGCCCATCTGGTGAGCGAGCAGGTCGAAGCAGGCAAGTCACCGGAAGAGGCAGTCAAAGCTGTCTTGCCTCTGTTGCGCGGTGCTTTCGCGCTGGCGATAGCGTTCCGCTCGCATCCCGACCTGTTGATCGGCGCGCGTCTGGGCTCGCCTCTGGTGGTCGGCTATGGCGAAGGCGAAACCTATCTCGGGTCTGATGCCTTGGCTCTGGCTCCCCTGACCCAGAAGATCGCTTATCTTGAAGAAGGGGACTGGGTCGTCATTACCCGCGAAGGTGCGGCTATTTATGATAAAGATAACAAGCCCGTAGAGCGTGAAGTTACGACATCGGGGGTCTCCGCCGCCGCGATTGAAAAAGGCAATTATCGCCATTTCATGCAGAAGGAGATTTTCGAGCAACCGACCGTGGTCGCCCAGACGCTGCAAAGCTATATCCGTCCGCTGGAACAGCAAGTGGCATTGCCGCAAATGGATTTTGATTTGCGCGATATCAAGCGGGTTACCATCGTTGCCTGCGGGACCAGTTTCTACGCCGGGATGGTGGCTAAATATTGGTTTGAGACTTTTGCTCGCGTGCCTGTGGATCTCGATTTCGCCTCGGAATTCCGTTATCGTGATCCGGTTCTAGAGGCCGGTGGACTAGCGCTGTTCATCAGCCAGTCTGGCGAAACGGCTGACACATTGGCGGCATTGCGCCACGCCAAGGCAGAGGGCCAGAAAATCGCGGTTGTCGTCAACGTTCCGACCAGTAGCATGGCGCGCGAGGCGGATCTTCTGCTTCCGACCCATGCGGGACCGGAAATCGGTGTCGCCTCGACCAAGGCATTCTCATGTCAGCTCGCTGTTCTGGCCGCGCTCGCTGCTCATCTCGCCGTGGTGAAAGGAAAAATGACCCGCGACGAAGAGCGTGAAGTGGTCAAGCATTTGACCGAAGCACCTGCTGCACTCAACGCTGCCTTGGCCCATGATGCTGATATTGCCGATATGGCGCATCTTATCGCGCCGGCGCGGGATGTTCTTTATCTTGGCCGTGGTCCGGATTACCCGCTCGCACTGGAAGGCGCGCTCAAGCTCAAGGAAATCAGCTATATCCATGCCGAAGGCTATGCGTCCGGCGAAATGAAGCACGGTCCTATCGCATTAATCGACGAAGCTGTGCCGGTCATCGTGCTGGCGCCATCCGGACCTTTGTTCGAGAAAACCGTGTCCAACATGCAGGAAGTCATGGCTCGGGGTGGAAAAGTCGTACTGATCTCCGATGCCGAAGGCATAGCCGAAGCCGGAGACGGCTGCATGGCGACGATCGAGATGCCGAAGGTTCATCCGCTGATTGCACCGCTGGTCTATGCTGTCCCGGTGCAGTTGCTCGCCTATCATGTAGCGGTCGCCAAGGGGACCGATGTCGATCAACCCCGCAATCTCGCAAAATCAGTAACGGTGGAATAATCATGGCAACGAATCCCTCCCTCGTCTCGGTCGAGACCGCCAGCGGCAAGTTCCAGCAGACGGTTACGGTCGGAAAACATGTCTTCCTTGCCGATGAACCAGAATCATTCGGCGGCACCGATAGCGGACCGTCGCCTTATGATCTGCTGCTCGCTGCGCTGGGAAGCTGCACCTCGATGACGATGAAAATGTATGCCGACCGCAAGGGCATTCCGCTTGAAGGCGTTCATATCGTGCTGGAGCACAGCCGCGAACATGCGGAAGATTGTGCCAATTGCAACAATGATGACAACCGGATCGATGTCATCGACCGGTCCATCGTGCTGCAGGGCGACTTGACCGATGAGCAGCGCAAAAAACTGCTAGAAATCGCAGAAAAATGCCCGGTTCACCGCACGCTGGAGAACCGGATCGATATTCACACGCTGGAAGTGCGGGAATAACCAGCATATCCGGCGGGTCCCATTGCCGCGCTGTCCGCTTCAAACCGCATTTCGAAGTCGCGCCGGCCCTCCGAGACGATGATTGGCTGCGCGCGGCCCCGGTTCTTGCTTCAGGATAAAATGATAATGTAGATCTATGTTATATTCAGGCGCTACAAACGAATGTAAACGTGTCTCTCCTTAAGAAGGCGACGCAAATGTTTGGCTTGTTTAATACGGATTCGCTGGCGCGCATTAACCGGCTTGACCTGGTTGATCTTACCCCGCGTTTTCCTCCGCTCATTGTGCAGATCATCGTTGCGGTTACTTTTTCCGGCATTGCTATAGCCGCGCGAGAAATCATCAACAGCTGGGCCGATGGCGCAGGGCCATTTGTCGTCAATGTCCCGTTTATATTGCTTGCAACACTTTTCGGCAGGTTCCGCGCCGGGCTCCTGGCCTTGCTTTTAACGACGGTTTACTCCTGGTATTATGTATTGCCCTTCACCGGCAGCTTTTCATTCGAAGCCCCCGGTGACGGAGCCAGAACGCTGGTGAACGCAGCAATCGGTTTGATCATAGTATGTCTTGGTGATGCGGCGCGAACGACTGGCCGTTGGCTTCTGCTTGAAAAAGAACAGCATATTGCCGAACGAGACATGCTGCTTGCCGAAGTTGACCATCGCGTCAAAAACAATCTTGCGATCCTGTCGAGCCTGCTCTCACTGCAGCAGCGGAAAAGCGATAATATTGAAGTGATATCAGCGCTTGGCAGGGCAGCGGGCCGCGTTCAGAGCCTTTCGAAAGCTTATGAAAGCTTACGATATGATAATCTCGATAATATTGCGATCGTCGATATGCGGGACTTTTTGAACAGACTTTGTGGTTCGCTTAGAGAGGCTTTGACGCTTGACGGGCGAATTAAGCTGGTCGTTGTCGCCGAACCGTGCCAGCTCTCCCGCGATCGTGCCGGTGCGGTCGGGCTGTTGGTCAACGAACTGGTCACAAACGCCGTAAAACACGCGTTCGTTGATCGCGAAAAGGGGACCATCAAAGTGGAGTTGCTTGCGGTATCAGATGGCGCAGTGCTGGAAGTCAGCGACGACGGTGTCGGTCTGCCGGATATTATTCGGGATGGAGCTCAAGGCACCCAGTTTTTAAGCGCCTTTGCTCAAATGGCAAAGGGTGAACTCGATTCTGAAACGGGCGAATATGGGACTCGCTATATTTGCCGATTGGAAGATACTCCATGACCGAGCAAAACATTTTCGGCGGTTGTCATTGCGGCGCTGTGCGTTTCGAAGGGACCGTCGAAAATGCACCGGAGCTGCTCGACTGCAATTGCTCTATCTGCGCGCGGACAGGCTTTCTGCATCTGATCGTGCCGCATCGGGATTTTACGCTGCTGAGAGGCGAGGACGATCTGACCAGCTACAGGTTCGGCAGCGGGCAGGCGGAACATCTGTTTTGCAAGCATTGCGGCGTCAAAAGCTTCTATCAGCCGCGCTCTCATCCGAATGGCTGGAGCGTCAACTACCACTGCGTTGATGATGGTCATCACGTGAAACCGACGATCAGAAAATTTGATGGCCGGAATTGGGAAAAATCCAGAGCCGGGTTGTAGCAACAGAACCGGAATGAAAAAGGCCCGCTGTTTGTTCCAGCGGGCCCTCTATTCCGTGATTTAGGTTAATCTACGCGAGATCGAAGCGACCAGCATCCATCACCTTGGCCCACGCAGCCACGAAATCGTCCACGAATTTCCGTTCATGGCCATCCTCGGCGTAGACTTCGGCGACCGACCGCAGTTGCGAGTTCGATCCGAACACGAGATCGGTCCGTGTCGCGCGCCATTTCTCCTCGCTCTTCAGGCGGCATTTGCCGATGAACAGCTCGTCGCCTGTCTCGTCCACGACCTCCCAGACCGTGCCCATCTCAAGCAGATTGACGAAAAAGTCGTTGGTCAGCTGACCGAGACGATCAGTGAACACGCCTTCGGTCGGCGCGCTCGAATGGTTGGCCCCGAGTACCCGCAGTCCCCCGACCAGTACCGTCATTTCGGGGATCGAAAGATCGAGCAGGTTGGCACGGTCGACCAGCATATCCTCGGTCTTCACGCTCGCCTTGGTCTGCAGATAGTTGCGGAAGCCGTCGGCAAAAGGCTCGAGCGGTTCGAAGCTTTCGGCATCGGTCTGCTCGTCCGTCGCATCGCCGCGACCGGTGGTGACCGGAACGCTGATATCGAAGCCGGCATCCTGCGCTGCCTTCTCGACCGCAGCGCTACCCGCAATCACGATCGCATCGGCCATCGAAAGCGAACCGCGCAGTTCGTCGATTTTCGCCAACACTTTGGCCAGCTCTTCCGGATCATTGGCTTTCCAGTCCTTTTGCGGAGCGAGCCTTACACGGGCACCATTTGTACCGCCGCGATGATCGCTCTTGCGATAGGTGGAAGCCGAAGCCCAGGCCGCCTTGACCAGTTCGGAAACCGAAAGGCCACTATTGAGCACAGCAGACTTGAACGCAGAAACATCGCTGTCGGATGCCTGGGTTCCAGCGGGAACGGGGTCCTGCCAGATCAGGTCTTCGGCGGGCACTTCGGGACCGAGATAACGCACTTTGGGTCCCATATCGCGATGGGTCAGCTTGAACCATGCGCGGGCAAAGGCATCGTCCAGCGCAGCCTGATCGTCACGGAAGCGTTCGGAAATCTTGCAATAGTCCGGATCGCGCTTCAGCGCCATATCGGCAGTGGTCATCATCGTCGGCACCTTCTTCGAAGGATCGCGGGCATCGGGTGCCATATCCTCGGGGTCCGGATTGACCGGCTGCCATTGCTTGGCGCCTGCGGGACTTTCGACCAGTTCATAATCATATTTGAACAACAGCCGGAAAAAGTCGCCGCCCCATTGTGTCGGGTTCGGCGTCCATGAGCCCTCGAGGCCGGAAGTCGTGATATGTCCCTTTCCAATCTGCTCTGGGTCGGTGGCCCAGCCAAACCCCATCATCTGCAAGTCTCCCGATTCCGGATCGCCGCTCAACTGGTCTGGCGGGACCGCGCCATGGCATTTGCCAAAAGCGTGACCGCCGGCGGTCAGCGCGACGGTTTCCTCGTCGTTCATCGCCATTCGCAGAAAGGTTTCTTTCATGTCGCGCGCCATGCCTTCGGGGTCGTGCGGATTACCGCCCGGACCTTCCGGATTGACGTAAATCAGGCCCATCTGGATCGCCGCGAGCGGATTCTCCATCGCCTTGCCTTCGTCGGGGATGATGCGGGTTGCGACGCCTTCATTCACCCATTGCTCTTCGGAGCCCCAATAGACATCGGTCTCGGGCTCGTAGACATCCTTGCGACCGCCGCCGAAGCCGAACACCGGGCCGCCCATCGACTCGATCGCGACATTGCCGGTGAGGATGAACAGATCGGCCCAGCTGATCTTCTGGCCATATTTTTTCTTGATCGGCCACAGCAGCCGCCGCGCCTTGTCGAGATTTCCATTGTCAGGCCAGCTGTTGAGCGGAGCGAAGCGTTGCTGCCCGCTGGAAGCGCCGCCACGTCCGTCACCGGTGCGGTAGGTGCCAGCGCCATGCCATGCCATGCGAATGAAGAACGGGCCATAATGACCGTAATCTGCCGGCCACCACGGTTGGCTGTCGGTCATCAGCGCGGTCAGGTCGTCCTTCAGTGCCTGAAAGTCCAGACTATTGAACGCCTTTGCATAATCGAAGTCGGGACCCATCGGATCGGGCGAAGTGCCGCCTTGCGTGAGAATTCCGAGTTGCAGGGAATCTGGCCACCAGTCACGGTTCTGCCTGCCCAGAAGAGCGCGGACGCCGCCGTCAGAACTCATGGGACAGCCGTCGGGGGAACCAGTTGTTTTCATATCCATTGCATATCTCCTTTGTTGGTGCTGCGTTTCTGTCGCATCATCACCGATGACCCTGCTTACGTTATGGCGATCGGCGCGCTAAACGAATTGTCCTTGTCTGAGTGATCACTATTGTCACTTAGACCGGTCACCTGGAGCATGGTGGTCGCTGCATTGTACCACGATTGACCGCCTTCGCGAAGCGGCATATAGGAACAGCCTATATTCGAGAGGCGGCCAATCGGGTCGCCTTTTCTATTTTGTTTGCGTCCGATTGTTGGAAGGAAAGTAAGATGACGATTACCCCGCTCATGCCCGTATATCCCCGGTGTGGTTTTCGTCCCGTCCGAGGCGAGGGCGCCTGGCTTATTTCCGAAGATGGTTCGCGGGCTTTGGACTTTGCCAGCGGTATCGCGGTCAATGTGCTTGGCCATGGCCATCCGCATCTGACCAAGGCGATCCAGGATCAGGCCGCAACATTGATGCACGTCTCGAACCTCTATGGCAGCCCGCAAGGCGAAAAATTTGCCCAGCGGCTGGTCGACACCACTTTTGCCGACACGGTATTCTTCACTAACAGTGGGGCGGAAGCGGTCGAGTGCGCGATCAAGACGGCGCGCGCTTACCACCAATCGGCAGGCAGCGACCGGTTCGAGATTATCACTTTTAAAAACGCCTTTCATGGCCGGACTATGGCGACCATCTCGGCCTCCAATCAGGAAAAAATGCATCACGGTTTCTCGCCACTGCTCGCGGGTTTCAAGTATGTCGATTTTGACGATCTGGCAGGCGCCGAAGCGGCAATCACCGACAAGACCGCTGCCTTTCTGGTCGAACCGATCCAGGGCGAGGGCGGTGTCCGCCCAGCCTCCGACGAGTTCATGAAGGGGCTCCGCGATCTTGCCGACAAGCACGGCATCTTGCTGGCACTGGACGAGGTGCAATGCGGTGTGGCACGGACCGGCGAGCTTTATGCCTATGAATTATATGGCGTAACACCAGACATCGTCGCTACCGCCAAAGGTATCGGCGGCGGTTTCCCCTTGGGAGCTTGTCTGGCAACCGAAGAAGCGGCTCGCGGTATGGTGGTCGGGACCCATGGTTCGACCTATGGCGGTAATCCATTGGCTATGGCCGCTGGCAATGCCGTCTGGGACATCGTTGCCAATGACGAGTTTTTGAAAAATGTCCGGTCGACCGGCGAAAAACTGCGCGCGGCGATCGAGCAATTTATCGGCAATTATCCCGATCTGTTTCTTGGCGTGCGGGGCAAGGGCCTGATGCTCGGCATCATGATGACGCAGGAAGCGCGCAGCTTCGTCGCTCATCTCCGCGACAATCATGGTCTGCTGACCGTGGCCGCAGGAGACAATACGCTCCGCATATTGCCGCCGCTGAATATTGAAGACAGCCATATTGCAACCTTCATCGAGAAGCTATCTGCCGGCGCGGCCGATTATCAGGCACCGGAATCATGAGCCGGCATTTTCTCAATCTCGCCGACGCAGGCGGAGACGCGATCGCAGCCATGATCAGCGATGCAATCGATCGCAAAGCGGCGCGCGCTGGCTTTCCCAAGGGCAAGCCGGATGCGGACAAGCCGCTGGCCGATCATGCGCTGGCAATGATCTTTGAAAAGAGCAGCACCCGGACACGGGTTTCTTTCGACGTAGGCATCCGCCAGCTTGGCGGCAGCAGTATCGTCATGGACAGCGGCTCGATGCAACTCGGACGCGGAGAGAGCGTGGCGGATACTGCCAAGGTCCTGTCCCGCATGTGCGACGCGATCATGATCCGCACAGACGATCATGCCAAAATCGAGGAAATGGCGGCAAATGCCACGGTACCGGTCATAAACGGCCTGACCGACCTCTCGCATCCCTGCCAGATCGTTGCCGATCTTTTGACCTTGGTGGAGCACGGGAAATCCTTGCCCGGTCTGGAAGTCGCGTGGCTGGGTGATGGCAATAATGTCCTCAACAGCATCGTCGAGGCCGCCGGTCTAATGAAGTTCAACGTCAGGATCGGTTGCCCCGAAGGCTATGATTCCGACCCGGAATTTATCAAAAATGCCCGGGCAGCAGGCGCCAATATCTCGATTTATCGGAACGAGAATGAAGCGGTGGCCGGCGCGGATGTGGTGGTTGCCGATACCTGGATATCGATGGGACAGGAACATGCGGAGGACAAGCTGGCCGCGATGATGCCTTATCAGGTCAACGATGTGTTGATGGAACAGGCCAAGCCGGACGCACTGTTCCTGCACTGTCTGCCCGCCCACCGCGGCGAGGAAGTCATGCCTTCGGTCATCGACGGCCCGCAGTCGGTTATCTGGGACGAAGCAGAAAACCGGATTCATGCGCAAAAATCGGTATTGCGCTGGTGTTTCGGACAGATTTGATGATCGAGATCGCCCTCATTGACAGCATCTTGTCCTTTGCGATCCCGGGAAAAAATTGTCGCGGGCGGGTTGTCCGCCTTGGCCCTGCGCTGGACGATATTCTCGCGGCACATGATTATCCGTCGGTGATCCGTGACATATTATCGGAAGCCGTTTGCCTGACTGCGATGTTGGGCGCGTTGTTAAAGGATGAGAATTCCCAGTTAACGCTGCAGGCGCAGACCGAGGCGGGTGTTATCAGCCTGCTAGCCTGCGATTATAAAGACGGTGCTCTGCGCGGCTATGTTGAATTTGACCGGGAACGGCTTGCCTCCCAACCGGTAGAGCCGAGCTTGATGGCACTGTTCGGCAAAGGCTATCTTGCGATCACCTTTGACCAGCCGGAGCCCCGCGGGCGCAACCAGGGCATTGTTCCGCTCGAAGGCGCAAGCCTCGCTGAAGCGGTGCAGAATTATTTCCTCCAGTCCGAGCAGATCCCGACGCTGATACGCGTCGCGATTGACGAGACCGATGGCAAGATTGTGGCCGGCGGATTGCTGGTACAGCATCTGCCCGAGGGAGAGGAAGGCCGCGAACGGCTTCATACAAAACTTGATCATCCGGAATGGGAACATGTCGAGATCATGGGCAGCAGCGTAAAGGCTGCTGAACTGACCGATCCGGCGCTCGCCCTGCAAGAAATTTTATGGCGTTTGTTCAGCGAGAGCGACGAAGTGAGACTTCTGAGCGGTAAATCGTGCGTTAAGGGATGTCGTTGTAATGAGGATCATATCCGGGATGTGATCGCACGCTTCCCGAAAGAAGATAAGGCCGATATGGTCGACGACGAGGGAAATATCGGGATTGACTGCGCATTTTGCAGCAAAAAGTTCATTATTACGGGTGCTAGCCTGAATAATTGAACATCACGGCAAATGTGGCAGCTTGTCCGATTTGTCTAAAATTTCCTATCGATTGACGTAATTCGTGACAATATTCGCCGTATTTACAGATTATGGCAGGATTCGCTGCAATCATTCACGCAACCAGCAGGACAGGAGAATATCAATGAAAGGCATGAAACTGATCAAGACCGTCAGTGTAACAGCCGCGTTTCTGTCCGGATTTGCGATGGCTGCGCCCGCGCAAACGCCAAAATTGTTTGTACTTGAGGGGCTGATGCAGGGCGAGTGGACGCTGAAAGAACGTGGTTCCAACGAAATCGCACAAAAAGTCTGCCTCGGAAACCCTGAATTGCTGCTGCAAATCCAGCATAGCTATATGCCCTGTACCCGCTACGTGATCGAAAATGGCGCGAAGAAGCTCCGGGTGAGCTACAAATGTGGAGCTGCCGGTCATGGTGTTACCGAAATCAAGCAGGAATCCAGCACTGTAGTACAGATAAACTCACAGGGAATTCGCAATAACGCGCCCTTTTCGATCGCCTTTGAAGGTCGACGCACGGGTAGTTGCTAAACGCAATCCGCGTTCAAAACTTGCACCAAGTCGGCAAGGCGATTAGCGGAGCGCATCATGACATCCGAATCAAAAGCAGCGATTATATTATTATCCGGCGGGCTGGACTCGATGGTTTCTGCAGCAATTGCTGCAGAGCAGGGGTATCGGCTGATCGCCCTGACGGTCGACTATAACCAGCGCCATAAAATCGAACTGCAATCCGCAGAAAAAATTGCAGCGAAACTAGGGGTCGATGAACATATCATCTTGCCGCTGGACCTGAGCCGCTTTGGCGGATCGGCGCTGACCGCCGATATCGATGTCCCGAAGACCGGCGTCGCCGATGATATTCCGGTGACTTATGTTCCCGCCCGCAACCTTATTTTTCTGTCACTAACCCTCGGGCTGGCCGAGGCAAGAAACGCACGGGATATTTTCATCGGCGTCAATGCGCTGGACTATTCCGGTTATCCGGACTGCCGACCAGAATTTATTCAAGGTTTCGAAAGGCTCGCCGATCTGGCGACAAAGGCTGGCGATCAGGGCAGCGGCTTCAACATCAGAACACCGCTGCAGCACATGACCAAGGCGGATATCGCGCGGGAAGCAATACGGCTCAATCTCGATCCCTCCTGGAGCTGGTCCTGTTATGACCCTTCACCGGAAAACCTGCCTTGCGGGCTCTGTGACAGCTGCCGTTTGCGGCAAAAGGGTTTCGAAGAAGCCGGGATCGTCGACCCGACCGAATATGTAACATCATGAGCTATGCGGTAAAAGAGCGATTTCTGACCCTTCAGGGCGAAGGCGTCCATGCCGGACGCCGAGCGGTTTTTGTCCGTTTCGCCGGCTGTAATCTCTGGTCCGGACTGGAACGGGATCGGGCTACTGCAATCTGCCAGTTCTGCGACACCGATTTTGTCGGACTGGACGGCGAGGGCGGCGGTCGTTTCGATACGGCGGAAAATCTCGCCAAGGCAGCGGCCGAAACATGGGATGGCGACAGAGAATCGCGTTTCGTGGTCCTGACCGGCGGCGAACCGATGTTGCAGATCGATCAGGATCTGATCGATGCGCTGCACGCCGAAGGCTTTTTCATCGCTATCGAATCGAATGGAACTTTAGCCGTTCCGCGCGCGATTGACTGGATCTGCATCAGTCCGAAAGCGCAGAGCGATACCGTCCAGCGCTCGGGCGACGAGTTGAAGCTGGTCTGGCCGCAGACGGACAGCAATTGGCAAGCGATGGAAGATTGGGACTTCGCCAATCTATTGCTGCAGCCGATGGATGCGCGTGGCGATGAGGCTGCCAGCCAGGCCAATCTCGAACAGGCCATAGAATTTGTCCAGGCCCATCCGAAATGGCGTTTGTCGCTACAGACTCACAAGATACTGGGTCTGGCCTGATATTTTACTCAGCCGGTGTTTCCGTCGCATCTGCTGTTGTTTCGGATGCTTCTTCTTTTGGCTTGTCTGCAGATTCGTCGGTTTCCTCACCGGTAGCGTCGACGGCTTTCATTGTATCGACGTCGACCATTTCGTCGCTGATCGTGCCATCGATGACATCAACATCGTCCATCCGGGTTTCAGTGACTTCGTCCGCGTCGGGCGCTTCGTTGCCGGAACAGGCCGAGATGGTCAGTGCGACCGCTGCGACCGCAGCAATTCTCGAGAATTTAGCCATGATTTTGTCCTCATATGTTAAATGGGTTCACCAAGCCTTCATAGCCTTGGATCAGCCTTGATCAATCGCCTTCAGGAAGCCGCCAACCGTTTTTTGCAACGCTTCGTCAAACTCCTGAAGCTTTATCGCGATACCCAGTTGAGCGAGGCTGGTTACAGGATATTCGCTGATGCCGCACGGGACGATCCCGCCAAAATGGCTGAGATCGGGATCAATATTGACCGAGAAGCCGTGCATGGTAACCCATTTGCGGATACGAATGCCGATCGCGCCGATCTTGGCTTCCTGCCCGTCCGGCGTATCGCACCAGATTCCGACACGGCCGTCGACCGCCCGTGCGACGACGCCAAACTCCGCTAGGGCGGCGATGATCCAATCCTCCAGAGCATGGACGAAGCCTCGGACATCCGCGTTGCGCTTTTTCAGGTTCAAAATCACATAGCCGACCCGCTGGCCGGGACCATGATAAGTGTGCCGGCCACCACGACCCGTGTCATAAACCGGAAATGCCTGGCTGAGCAGTTCCGCCGGATCCGAACTGGTTCCGGCCGTATATAGCGGCGGATGTTCCAGCAGCCAGATCAGCTCCTGGGCGTCACCGGCCTGAACAGAAGCGTTGCGCTGTTCCATTTCGGCCAGGGCTTCAGGATATTCAACCTTTTCGGGCGATATGCGCCATTCGATATCATCAGGACCATTCATAATATTTTCGTGCACTTTTGCCGAGCGGGTGGCAAGGGCTGGTAATCAAGAAATGGATCCGGGAACGAAAAGATGAAGCTCAACTATATGCAATGCTGGAATGGTGCGATGGCTCTGCTCAGCGCGCATAAAGAGGCCGTTCTGGCGATTGCCGGTGTCTTTTTATTTCTGCCGACCTTTTTATTCGCGCAATTCGTCGCCCAACCGGTCTTTACCGGTGATGAGGATGTCAATGGTCTGGCGTTCGTTTATTCCGCCTATTTCAGCGAAAACGCCCTTTCCATCATGGCATCCAATCTGGTGATCAGTTTTGGCGGCCTCGCGATCTATTTTGCCCTGGCTCCCTCCCGCAACAACACGGTCGCGGAAGACCTCGTAGCCGCGCTTAAGGTATTCCTGATTTATCTGATCGCCAATCTGCTGACCGGCCTGTTTACATTGATGGGTTTTTTCCTGCTCGTCATTCCCGGTCTCTATATTGCCTGCCGGTTCATCCTGGTACCGATCATGATTGTCGACAAAGGCGAGCGGAATCCGGTCCAGGCACTCAAGCAAAGCTGGGCATTGACCCGGAACAACGGATTCTCGATCCTGTTGTTCATCCTGATCATCGCGGTCGTCGGTACGATCACTATTGGCGCTCTGCAGGCGCTCACCGGGATTATCACCGGTCTCGTAACCGGGGGAGCAGGCTGGCCTTTTATAGAGAATCTTGTGGCCGCACTTACCGGTACAGCTTTCCAGCTTGTCCTCGCGGGCGTGATTATATCAATTTATATCGAGCTGACCGGTAAGAAGGGCAATGTCGGCGAAATATTTAACTGAGTATCGGCACATGTGGTGCCGCTGTCTTCGGTAAATGTCCTGACAGGCGCGGATCCGGCATGATATCGAATTGCTGTTTGAAAATGCGGAAACCACAGCGCTGGTAAAAGGGCAGGGCGCGCGGAGAATCCTGGATGCAGGTATGAAGCCAGACGCGTTCGATATCGTCCGCCCAGGCTTTTTCCAAGGCCTGGTTCATCATCCAGCTGCCGTGGCCTTTGCCGTTCATTTCCGGAACCAGTCCGAAAAAGCCGATTTCACACTGGCCGGTTTGCCGGAAGTCGAGTTCGATAAAACCGACCGACGCTTCACCATCGCGGATGATATAAATATCGATGTCGGGGTGTTGAATGTTGGCCCGAACGTCGTCTTCTGCCATCAATATGCGGGATGTCCAGAACCAGGGTTCCCCGACAGCCCGGAATAAAGCCAAATATTCCGCAACAGGCGGCTTTGCCCATTTTTCGAGGGAGAGGCTCGATCCAATCTCCTCTAGAGCCGGCTTCTCGAGCATCTCGAGATGGGTGATGATGGTTGCTACATGACCTGCAGGAATGGTCTGGGGCAGGTTTGCGGGACTATCTGCACCCATTTTTGGCTACACCCATTTGGCTTCGGGGGGCAGGCTCATCAATATCGCGTCGACATTGCCGCCAGTCTTGAGACCGAACGTCGTGCCCCGGTCATAGACCAGATTGAACTCGGCATAGCGTCCGCGCCATTCCAGCTGCTGCTGCTTTTCTTCCGCCGTCCATTCCATATCCATGCGCTTGCGCACCAGCTTGGGATAAATATCGAGAAAAGACCGGCCCACATCCTGGGTGAAAGCAAAATGGCGATCGAAATCCGATTCGTGGTCCAGTTCGATATGATCATAGAATATACCGCCGACGCCGCGATGGACCTTGCGGTGGGGTATATAGAAATAGTCATCCGCCCATTTCTTGAACCGCGGATAATATTCCGGATTATGCGGCGCGCATGCCGAACGCAGTCTGGCGTGGAATTGCTCTGTATCCTCGTCATATGGGATCGCTGGGTTCAGATCGGCACCGCCGCCGAACCAGCGCTTGGTCGTGCACAGGAAACGGGTATTCATATGGACAGCAGGCACATGCGGGTTGGCCATATGGGCAACGAGACTGATTCCGGTGGCAAAGAAGCGCGGATCATCTTCCGCGCCGTTGATCTGGGCCTGGAATTCTTCGCTGAACACGCCGTCGACCGTGGAAATATTCACACCGACCTTTTCGAATATCTTGCCTTTCATCAGGCCCTGGGTGCCACCGCCGCCCGGACTCCCATCGGGATTCTGTCGATCCCACGGGATATAGTCGAACGTGGCGTCACTACCGGCTTCCTGTTCGATTTTCTCGAATTCCGCACAGATCTGGTCGCGCAGTTCTTTGAACCACGTCTGGGCCGTGTGCTGCTGGTCATCCAATTTTGTCGTCATTCCGGAAATTGTCCTGTTTGTCTGAGTGCTTCTCCCAAGGCCATGCCAGCCGAAACGGCTAGATTCAAGCTGCGCATTCCCGGCTTCATGGGGATGGTGATTCGACCATCGCATTGCTCCTGTATAGTCAGGGGAACTCCTGATCCTTCCGATCCGAACAACAATATATCGGAATCGTTATATGCGAATCCGTGATGCGGGTGTTCGGCCTTGCTGGAAAGCAGGATAATCCTCGCGTTGCGGGAATTCGCTGTCTGTTTAAATGCGACCCAGTCAGCATGGCGAATATAGTCGACATGGTCGAAATAATCCATTCCGGCGCGTTTTAAACTGCGGTCACTGAATGGAAAACCGCACGGTTCTATTATATCAACCGGCACACCTAGGCATGCACAAGTCCTTAATATTGTTCCTAAATTTCCCGCAATCTCGGGCTGATATAAAGCTATCCTCATGGGCCGATCATCATGCGCAAGAAGGGAATGTTAGGTCAATCGAAAATTCACTGTTGGCAAACCCTATCCTACGCGGCTATCAGGCGCGCAATTCACTGCCTGTTCAAGCTGTTGTGAAGCAGTATCGAACGTTCGGGCAGTCAGGGGTCATAATTTTTCTATAGGGCTTGTTTGCATGGCAACGGTTGAAACAGCTGAAACGGCAGTCGCAGAAGATGGCGGCGTTCGCCGCCGGGACTTTATCAATATCGCAGCAGTGAGTTTCGCTGGTGCCGGGGCGGTTGCTACCGTTTTCCCGTTGGTGAATCAGATGAATCCGAGCGCGGACGTTCTCGCTCTGGCATCTGTTGATCTGGATATAGGAGCGATTGAGCGCGGTCAGGCGATCAAAATCCTGTGGCGCAAACAACCTGTGTTTGTCCGCAATCTCACCGACAAGGAAATCGGTGAAGCCAACGCGGTAGACGTTTCATCGCTGCGCGATCCACAAACTTTGCAGGAACGGACCAAGGTCGGCAAGGAAAACTGGCTGATCACTCTGGGCGTTTGCACCCATTTGGGCTGCGTTCCTCTCGGTGCAGCCGAAGGCGAAAACAAGGGCGAATTCGGCGGATATTTCTGCCCTTGCCACGGTTCGAGCTACGATACAGCGGCCCGAATTCGCAAGGGCCCCGCACCAAGAAATCTGGATGTTCCAGACTATGAATTCCTATCAGACACCGTCGTGAAAATCGGCTAAAGGACAGAGAAAAATGAGCTTTCCTTGGGCAAAACAATATACACCAACAACCGAATTAGGTCAGTGGATGGACAAGCAGCTTCCGCTGCCTCGTTTCGTCTATAACAGCGTTGGTGCCGGTTATCCTGCTCCGCGCAATTTGAACTATATGTGGAACTTCGGTTCCCTGGCCGGCCTGTTTCTGGTCATCCAGATTGTCACCGGCATCATATTGGCGATGCATTATGCGGCCAATTCGGAAATTGCCTTTGATTCCGTCGAACATATCATGCGCGACGTGAACAGTGGCTGGATGATCCGCTATGCCCATGCCAATGGCGCAAGCTTCTTCTTCATTGCTCTATATATGCACATCGCTCGCGGGCTGTATTACGGCTCTTACAAGGCGCCGCGTGAAATGCTGTGGTTGCTCGGTGTTGTCATCTATCTGCTGGCAATGGCAACCGGCTTTCTCGGTTACGTGCTTCCCTGGGGACAGATGAGCTTCTGGGGTGCCAAGGTGATTACCGGCCTGTTTGAAGCCATTCCGTTCATCGGCAAGCCGATTCAGGAACTGCTTCTTGGTGGTTTTGCGCCTGATAATGCTGCTTTGAACCGTTTCTTCTCGCTCCACTATCTTCTGCCATTCGTCATTGTCGGCGTTGTCATCATGCATATCTGGGCGCTGCACATTCCGGGTTCAAACAACCCGACCGGTGTTGACGTGAAGGGACCACAGGATACGGTTCCGTTCCACCCTTATTATACCGCGAAAGATGGCTGGACCGTTGGACTTGCGCTGATTTTCTTCACCGCGCTGATGTTCTTCCTGCCGAACGCGCTTGGCCATGCCGATAACTATATCCCGGCCAATCCGCTTTCCACTCCGGCCCATATTGTTCCGGAATGGTATTTCTGGCCCTGGTACGCAATTCTGCGGGCCTTCACATTCGACTTCCTCTTCATTCCGGCGAAATTGCTCGGTGTGCTGGCGATGTTCTCCGCGATATTGGTCTGGTTCTTCCTGCCTTGGCTGGACAAATCACCGGTACGTTCGGGTAGCTTCCGCCCCAAGTTCAAGATATTCTACATCGTCCTGTTGATCGATGTCTTGATACTCGGATATTGTGGCGGTGCGCCGGCAGAGGAACCATTTGTGATGATCAGTCAGTTGGCTGCAGCTTATTATTTTGCGCACTTCCTGATCATATTGCCGCTTTTGTCGAGCTTGGAAAAGCCCGAACCGTTGCCGAACAGCATCACGGAATCGGTCACCGGCAAGCCACTTAAAACGCCAGTTAAGAATTAGGGACCTGTCGTAATGGTAAGAATTTTCGGAATCTTGATTGGCCTGTTTTTCTCAGGCTGGCTCTTGGTCTCATTCGGAATGGGAGCTGTAGCATATATATCGAACCCGCCAGCTGAAACAGCAGAGCATGAGTTCCACAAGGAAGCGAAAGAAATATCTTTCACTTCCGATGGTCCGCTTGGCAAATTCGATCGCCAGCAACTGCAGCGCGGCTTCCAGGTTTACAAGGAAGTCTGTTCGGCTTGCCACTCTTTGCGTCTTGTCGCTTTCCGCAATCTGGAAGAAATCGGCTATAACGAAGATGAAGTGAAGGCGATTGCAGCCAACTGGGCGATCCAGACTCCGGATATCGATCCGGCTACTGGCGAAATGTCGACGAGGACACCGCTTCCTGCCGACAAATTCCCCAAGCCTTTTGCCAACAACGTTGCTGCCGCTGCTGCGAATAATAACGCTATTCCGCCTGACTTGTCCTTGATGACAAAGGCGCGTGAAGGCGGGGCACCTTATGTCTATTCCTTGCTGACCGGTTACACCAATCCACCGGCCAATCTGCCGGAAGCCAATCAACCGGGACCGGGGCTGCATTATAACCCTTATTTTGCGAACCTGAACCTTGCGATGGCACCACCACTGGCGGCCGAAGATCAGGTCAGCTACTCGGACGGTACCAAGGCAAGCATCAGCCAGATGGCCGAAGATGTTTCCGCCTTCCTGATCTGGAGCGCAGAGCCGAAGCTGGAAGAGCGCCATCAAGCTGGATGGGCGGTCCTCGCCTTCCTGCTGATCGCGACGATCCTCGCCTATCTGTCCTACCGGACGATCTGGGCGGACGTGAAGGCCGAGAAGAAAAAGAAAGCTGCGTAAGTCTGTTTTTCAATACAGCTAGAAATTAAGGAAGCCCGCTTTTGGCGGGCTTCTTTATGTCTGATTGATTTTAGTCTGACTGAAATCTAGTTAGCCAAAACGACGTCGACGGCCCGCTTCCATCCCGCAAGCCGCTCTTCTCTGGTCTCAGGGTCGATATCCGGTTGGTGCACGTCGAGCCCCGATATCATCACCGTTGCCGCTTCGAGGGACTCGTAGATTCCGCAACCTACTGCGGCCAACATGGCCGCGCCGAGAGCGGTTGTCTCGAAAAACCCAGGGCGTTCCACGTCGATATCCAGTATATCCGCCAGATCCTGTACCATCCAGTCATTGGCGACCATGCCGCCGTCGATCCGCAGGTTTTGCCAGTCGACACCATCTGCGGAAAATGCGGTTTTCAGATCATGGCATTGATAAGCAATCGATTCGAGCGCAGCGCGGGCGATATGCGCTTTTCTTGATGAAAAACTGAGGCCGGAGATGGTTGCTGTCGCATCGGCCCGCCAATGGGGAGCACCAAGGCCGGACAGGGCGGGAACCAGGTAGACTCCGCCATTATCCTCGACCGAACGGGCCAGCTCCTCGCTCTCGCCGGCGAATTTCAGCATTTTGATATCGTCGCGCAGCCACTGCATCAGGCTGCCGGCCACGAAAACCGAGCCCTCGAGCGCATAGATGCGCTCGCCCTCATATTGATAGAGTATGGTCGAGAGCAGGCGATGCTCCGAGCGTAGTGGCTTGTCGCCGCTATTGGTCAAGATGAACGCGCCGGTCCCGAATGTTGCATTGGTCTGGCCGATCTCGAGACAACCCTGGCCGATTGTTGCCGCCTGTTGATCGCCGGCAGAACCGCAGATTGCGATAGGTCCGCCGAATAATTCGACCGCAGTGGTTCCCAGATCGCCTGCACAGTCCATAATCGTCGGCAGCGTATGCTTGGGAATGTCGAAGAGCGCGAGGAGATCATCGTCCCAATCATCACCATCCAAGGCCATCAGCATCGTCCTGCAGGCGTTACTGGCATCGGTAATATGCTGACCACCGGTCAGCCGGTAGATCAGGTAGGATTCAATCGTACCGAACGCGAGATTGTCGCCCGCCGCCCGGACTTCGGGCCGGTTCTCCAGCATCCAGCCGATTTTGCTGCCCGAGAAATAGGGGTCGAGCAGCAGGCCGGTCTTTTCCTGTACCATCGGTTCGAGGCCATTGGCCTTCAGAGCATCACATTTCGCGGCGGTTCGGCGATCCTGCCAGACGATCGCCCGGCCAAGCGGTTCACCCGTCCTTTTATCCCATGCGACGACGGTTTCCCGTTGATTAGTGATGCCAATTGCCGCGATTTTGTCAGCGCCGCCAGCCTTCTCGATCATTTTCTGACAGCAACTCAAGGTCTTTTTCCAGATTTCAGTAGCATCATGCTCGACCAGGCCGGGAGCCGGATAATATTGATGCAAGGATTCCTGTTGGGAGCCATGTAACTTGCCATTTGCACTGAAAAGCATCGCCCGTGTCGACGTCGTTCCCTCGTCAATGACCAAAATCTGCTGCGCCAACATTGTCTGCTCCCTGATGTTTTGGGCACGCTATAAGCTGGCATAAAAAAGGCAAGAAAAAGCAATCCATGATGCAGTATATTGCGATGCAACATTGCGCGAATCGCTGGTTTCTCTATGACTGTCGCGATGTATGATCTGGCCATCATTGGCGGCGGCATAAACGGCGTCGGAATTGCGCGCGATGCAGCGGGCAGGGGATTGAAGGTCCTGCTGGTCGAACGGGACGATCTGGCGTCGCATACATCCTCCGCCAGTACCAAATTGGTCCATGGCGGTTTGCGCTATCTCGAACATTATGAATTCAATCTTGTTCGCAAGGCGCTGAAGGAACGGGAAGTGCTGCTGCGCGCGGCCCCGCATATCATCTGGCCAATGCGTTTTGTTTTACCGGTCGACGAGGGGATGCGGCCTGCCTGGCTGCTCCGCCTCGGTCTGTTTCTCTACGATCATCTGGGCGGCCGCGATATATTGCCGGGCACCAAAAGCGTAAACCTGCTCAAGGATCATCGCGGTGATCCGCTGCAAGAGCGTCTCAAGAAGGGCTTCGCCTATAGCGATTGCTGGGTCGAGGATGCCCGGCTCGTATCCCTGACCGCGCGTGATGCTGCTGACCGGGGTGCCGACATCAGGACCCGGGCCGAATGCGTGGCGCTCGATCGCGGTGCGGACCACTGGAACCTGGAAATCCGGAAGGATGGCGAGACAAAGAGCGAGCAAGCCAGGGTGCTGGTGAACGCCGCCGGTCCCTGGGTTGATCCGGTCACGGCGATGTATGACCATAGCAGCCACGCGGCGAAACTGCGTCTGGTCAAGGGCAGCCATATCGTCGTGAAACGGAAATATGAGGGCGAACACAGCTATATTTTCCAGAATAGGGACGGTCGGATCGTCTTCGCCATTCCCTATGAAGGCGATCATACGCTGATCGGGACAACCGACGAACCGTGGAGCTACGCCGAAGGCCCAGCGAAGATCAACGATGGCGAAATCGATTATCTGTGCGACGCTGCCAGTGAATATTTCGAGGCACCGGTAACCCGCGACGACATCATATGGACTTATTCCGGTGTCCGCCCGCTGTTTGACGATCACAGCCGGACTGCTGCGACGGTGACCAGGGATTTTGTGTTCGACTATGATATTGAAAAGGGTGCACCGGTGCTGTCCATTTTTGGCGGCAAGATAACAACTTATCGGGTGTTGGCACTGCAAGCGATCCGGACATTGTCCGAGGCGCTGGATGTCAACGGAGACGACTGGACCAAAGAAGCGCATCTGCCCGGCGGCGACTTCTCGCCAGACGGGTTTGAGGAGTTGGTCGATCAATATGCCAGCAAATGGCCCTTTGTCGAGAAATCTGTCGTGCATCGACTGGTGCGGGCCTATGGTACTGATACAGCCTGTATCCTGAAGGATGTCAAAAATATCGCGGATCTCGGCCAGCTATTTGGCTCAGGTCTGTATGAGATCGAGATCCAGTGGCTGATCGACCGTGAATTTGCTTGTACGGCAGAGGACGTCCTCTGGCGGCGCTCGAAACTGGGATTGCATATGAGCGACGCCGAGAAACAAGCCGTGGAGCAATGGTTTGACGAGCAGAAGCAACGGCCAAAGCCAAATCGCGCCCTTTCGTGATTGACGAGCCACAAAAGCGGTGGCAATAGCGGCGCATTCGGTCACCTTGGCGGCCGATCTGAAAATGCGGGTGTAGCTCAATGGTAGAGCAGAAGCCTTCCAAGCTTACGACGAGGGTTCGATTCCCTTCACCCGCTCCACTTATCGTCCAGTGTCCGCAAAATTCGCTACTTGCTGCTGGGAACTGCGATATAAACGGTAATACCCCCATTTTGCTCACTCTCGTCTTTGAGGCGCCCCCAAAAAAAGGGGATCGTCTTTGTGCATCAAGCTGAACAAAGGTCAAATGGACGCAGCCTCCGCCGACATGCGCGCCAGTTCGCGTGCAAAAGGCTTGAAACCGAGAGTTAGAATAATCGCTGCAATCGGCAGCGCAATCGCTGCGACGGTCGCTATCGAATATTGGAGTGCAGCATCGTTCTGGAAGAGTTCGTCGGTGAGCAAGGCGATGCATATCGGTCCAAACCCCAGACCGACAAGATTGACGACAAAGAAATAGAATGCAGTCATGCGAGCACGATATTCGTTCGGTGTGATTAACTGAAGCGCGACGCCACCAACTCCGTGCATCGTCATTGCTGGAAAGGCGATAGCGAGCATCATAAACGATAGCCAAGCATTTGGCATCAGCACTGCGGCGAGCAGAGGCGGGCCACCGAGAATGATCGATAGCCGCATTACCCGTAAATGGGAATCCGCGACGCCCTTTTCATATTGTCGATCTGCTAGTGAGCCACCGACTATCAAGCCGATTGTTCCACCGATTGCCATAATGACCCCAAACCATATCCCGGCATGAGCGATTTCCATACCGAAGGTGCGCGCAAAAAAGGTGGGAATCCATGCGATTACTCCATACATCACCAGACCAATCAATGACATGCCCGCAAAAAGGGTCACGAGAACTACCTTTTGTGTCACGAGATGTGCGATCAGGCTCGGCGCATCGACAGCAATGTTTGCAGCCTTTGTTGTTTTGCGGCCCCGGCGAAGCGGTTCCCGTACAGTGAGCAATAGCAGGCAGACGAGTATTCCGGGTGCGGCTACCCAGACAAAAATCAGTCGCCACGCTTCCATTGGACCGATAAATGGAACCGCTATCATCGGTGCCGTCAACAGAGACTGGACAACAAAAGCCCCTAGGATGAGAGCGATCCCGGCACCCAAAGGCACGCCCATTGAATAGACAGCCATCGCTCTTGCCAGTTTATGGCGCGGAAAATAGTCGCTGAGCATAGAATATGCTGCGGGAGACAAGGTCGCTTCCCCGACACCGACACCCATACGAGCGAGAAATAAGGTCACATAACTCCCCGCAAGTCCGCACCCGGCGGTCATAACACTCCATATCGCGACCCCGGCAACGATCAGATTACGACGATTGTAGCGGTCAGCGATCCACGCAAGCGGAAGACCGAGCACCGTGTAAAAAAGTGCGAAGGCGAGGCCGATAAGCAAGCTGACCTGCGTGTCCGAGATGTCCAATGCCGCCCGGATCGGCGCTACAAGCAAGCTCAGTATCATTCGATCAATAAACGACAACGTGTAGGCGAGCAGCAGAATAGCGACGACATACCAACTATATGCTGGTCGCGGCCAAGGCGGATTTGTGTCCATTCCGGAAACATGTTCGCTGTCAGGGTGACTCACCATAATGCTCTCCCAAGCTTCAATTTGTTTTGGCCCCTTGCACAGCGCAAAAAGCTATTCTATAAAAAGCTTCCTTAGAGAACTAAGTATAAACAGTAACATCAGTCAAGCGTGTTCAAGCGCATCGGTTACGAACTTGCATTTGGGAGAGTGAAATGTTGAAGCAGGGATTGAGTCGAGTTGCATCTTTAATGGCCGGGGGAGCATTGCTGGCAGGTCCATATGTTGCGGCGGCACAGGAAATAGACGGGCACTATGGCGAAATCATTGTGACGGCCCAGCGTCAGGAACAAAAACTTCAGGATGTCCCTGTGTCGGTGACCGCATTTAGTAGCGAACAGCTACGTGACGGCAATGTCGAAACGGTGCAGGATATTGCGGCCCGGACACCGGGATTGAGTGTCAGTGCCGTTGATCCGATAAATACCAATTTTGCGATGCGCGGAATAGGTAGCGCCCCGGGAATTAGTCAGAATGCAGGCGGCGATCCTTCTGTCGTGGTATTTGTGGATGGTGTGTATGCAGGACGTGGCGGCACGCCGGATCTGGACGCGCTCGATCTTGAGAGGGTGGAGGTACTGCGGGGTCCCCAGGGGACCTTATTCGGTAAGAACGCTATTGGCGGCCTCGTCCAATTCATTAGCCGAAAACCGTCCGATGACCCGTCGTTCGCTTTTGAAGCGACTTTGGGGAACTATGACAAGTTTGGTGCATCTGCGCGCGGTAATATGCCGATTACGGATAAGATATTTATTTCCACTGGTCTCGCGGTGAAACGCCGCAACGGATATGAATTCAACGAAACAACCGGAAATGATGTCAACAATCAACAGCTCATTACCGGACGGGTCGCGTTGCGCTTGCTGCCCACCGACACGCTCGACATCATTCTGCGTGCCGATGTGTCAGATCAGGACCAGAAGGGCAATCCGCGGCATAATAACTGCGATACCAGCTTCAACGGTGGTGTCCACTGCATTGGCATCAACCCTGATCCGCGCGTGGTGAATGCCTATACTGACGGTAAAATCAAACGAACCGTTCAGTCCTATTCAGCGGAGATAAGCCTAGACCTGCCGTTTGGCACGCTCACCTCGCTGACCGCCCTGCGCAAAGTTGACTTAGAATTCGAAACAGCCTTTTTCAGCAATCCCGTCAATCCACCTAACCAGATTGAATCGACGGATTTTGGACAGGAAGATAACAGTCAGTTCAGCCAAGAGTTGCGTCTCTCTTTCGAAGCGTTCAACGGTCGACTTACCGGTCAGACGGGCCTCTATTATTTGAAGGAGGACAATGAGCGTGTGCAGGGACAGATTCAGCAGTTCCCCAGTCCTGCTATTTCTGGGGTCGGCCGTTATCCACAATCGGTGAATGCGCGCAGCATTGCAGTATTCGGACAGCTTGATTTTGAAGTAGTCCCGTCGCTCACCTTTACTGCCGGCGGACGAATGACTTGGGAACGCAAAAGCGGCCGTTTCGCCGGATTCAAGGTTGATGACGGTCCAGGAATTCCACCACCGCTCGGTTCGGCCGCGGGCTACGATGTGACGGGCAAAGAGGATTGGAAAGCTTTCACACCGCGCGTTGCGCTTAACTGGAAAACCACTGATGATATACTGCTCTACGCATCGGCCGCACGAGGTTATAAGAGTGGCGGTTTCCAAGGACTCTCAGGCACTGCCGCAGGCGCCTCGGCTCCTTATGATCCTGAATTTGCTTGGGGTTATGAGTTGGGGGCGAAAACGGAATGGTTTGACAGAGCATTGCGTTTGAACGTTTCGCTGTTCCAGACCGACTATTCGGATTTGCAGATTTCGCAACTCGTTCCTCTGTGCTGTGTGGTTGTCAGCAACGCTGCCAAAGCCCGGATTCGGGGCGCGGAGGCCGAGTTTGTGATCCGCCCAGTCCGAGGGCTGCAAATCGACGGAAGCTATGCCTACCTCGATGCAAAATTTACAGAATATGCTATTCCGGGCCAGAATTATACCGGCAACGAACTGCCTCGGTCGCCAAAGAACAAATTCAACATTGGCGGTCATTATGAAGTTCCGATTGGAGACTTGTCGGCCAAACTCCGGGTCGATTATAGCTGGGTGGACGACGCATTTTTCGAAGCCTCGAACATCCCACAACAGCTCTGGCCCAGCCATGACAATCTGGATGCACGGCTATCTATTGCCGGTGCGAACAACGAGTGGGAGCTGGCAATATGGGGCAAGAATCTGACCGATGAACTGGTGCCTACATATGTTACCTATTTCGGTCCATTCCGCCAGATACTGACACCATATGCGCCGCCACGCACATACGGCATGACGCTGGCATTCAAAATATAGCGGAAACGCGGCGGGGTCGATTTTCCCGCCGCGTCGTTCTTTTTAAGCGAAGGATTGAAGATGCTTGAACCCGAATTTCGTTATCTATGCTCCTATCGGGCCACTTTTACCGAGCCACAACAGCAGATTGGGAAAGCGCATTTTGGTCGTAGGATGATCGCCGCATTGACCGGGGGAGAAGTCGAAGGCGAGCGAATCCACGGTCGCGTGATGCCCGGCGGCGGTGACTGGGCTACCATAGATGAAAATGATACATTGCGGCTTGATGCCCGGGTGACGATAGAAACGCAGGATGGTGCGTTGATCTATGTTTCTTATCGGGGTGTGCTGCGGCCATTATCGGTTGCCCATAAACATGCACGAAATGGCGGGCCACAAAATGACGTAGAGCAAAGCGAAATCTACTTCCGGACCGCACCTATTTTTGAAACAGGTGATGAACGCTATTCTTGGTTGAATGACATTGTTGCGGTCGGTTTGGGGGCTTCAGTTGGTGGTGCAGTTCAATACAACATATTTGAGCTCCTGTAGGGAGTTTGAGCCGAAAACTACTGAACAGAGACAACAAGGTCTGATGCCAGTTGAAGTGAGCCGCTATCAGCTATGACAAGAATGGACTGCGACAGGTTGGTAAACGCATCATATAAACGCGCACCGATCGCTGTGAGCACCGCAATAGATTGGTGCGGGAGCTTCATTTAAGGGCCTAAATCTCCGTTAAACCCGCGTTTTACCGGGCTTGCAAAATATTGGTTCGCTGAAGTCGAAGCCCGTTATCCGCTCGCGCTTTTGATAGCAAAATATCCAAAAGCAGATCGGCTTTAGACCTCTCCGCATAAGAACCATGCTGTAGCGAGGATTGCGATCCATGGTGGACCTAGATTGATAGCCACAAGCCAGCGATGTGATCTGGCAGTTCTGCGTTCGAAAGCTGAAAAAGGTTGAATGCTGCGCCGGGTTATCAAAGATTTCAGGCACGTTCCTCCGTTAATATTGCACTCGCGTGAACCGCGCGCGCTTTCTGTTACAAATTGCGACAATTTTCTGCCGTTTTGACAAAGTTCCGCGACAACTGGTCGCTAGAACAGCATTCATGGCGGAACGATAAGACCGGGACGCACAACTGGAAGATAAGGAAAATATTATGAAAAAAGCAATTTTGATTTCGAGCGCCACGGCATTGTTGATGGTTGGCGGCATTGCCGTCGCCGCTCCCGGTGAACGGGGAATGCGTGCCGACAGCAATGGCGACGGTGTTATCAGTCGTGCTGAGCTGACCAAATCGCTGGAAGCCCGCTTTACCAAGATGGATGTCAATGGCGACGGTCAGCTTTCGAAAGAAGATCGTGATGCAAAACGTGCAGATCGTTCGGCCAAGCGCGGTGAGCAATTTGCCAAGGCAGATGCCAATGGCGATGGTGAATTGAGCCAGACCGAAATGGAAGCGGCTCGTGCCGAGCGCAAAGCCAGCAAATTTGCTCGCGCCGACAAGGACGGCAATGGCAAGTTGAGCCAGGAAGAGGCTCAGGCAATGAAAGGCAAGCGCGGCGGTAAAGGCATGCGCGGCAAAGGCCACAAGCGCGGCGGTAACGGTATGGCGATGATGCGCGATGCGGACACCAATGGTGATCAGAAGATCAGCAAAGCCGAATTTACGACAGCGGCACTGACCCGCTTTGACAAGGCAGATGCCAATAGTGACGGCAAGCTGACCAAGGAAGAGCGTCAGGCTGCTCACAAGGCCCACAAGGGTGAACGGAATAAAAGAGGCGGTTAATCCCTGAACCACTCTTTTCGCGAACGGATCGTCAGCCATCTCCCCCTCTCCCCCAAATTGGCTGGCGGTCCGTTTCTTTTTATTGATCCTGTGATAGGGCGACTGGATGACGAACAAGACTCACATATTACTGGTCGATGACGAAGCAACGCTACGCGAGCCGTTAGCGGAATATCTCATCAAGCAGGGCTATAAGGTCCAGCAGGCAAGCGACGCCAGCGTCGCCAGATCCCTACTCAACGCCTATGATTTCGACATAATTTTGCTCGACATCATGATGCCCGGCGAAGACGGCCTCAGCCTGTGCCGCTTTGTCACCGACAAGACCAACATCCCCGTCATCTTCATCAGCGCCAAAACCGAGGAAACCGAGCGGATCATCGGGCTCGAACTGGGCGCGGATGATTATATCACCAAGCCGTTCAGCCCGCGGGAACTTGTCGCGCGGATCAAGGTCGTGTTGCGGCGCACTGAAAAAGGTGGTGCCAGGCAGATTGAAACCACGGGTGCGGCCTATCAATTTTCTGGCTGGACCCTCAAATGTGACAAGCGCAGTCTGATCGATGCAGAAGGCGTGAATGTATCCCTGTCTACCGGGGAATATCAGATGTTGCTGGCGCTGGTGTCGCGCGCCGGAAAAGTGCTGAACCGCGACCAGCTGCTCGACATTACGCAGGGCCGCGAGGCCCATGCTTTCGATCGCGCCGTCGACAACCAGATCAGCCGGTTGCGCCGGAAAATCGAGACGGATCCGAAAAACCCCGAAATCATCAAGACTGTCTGGGGCGGCGGCTATATGCTGGCGGGCGAGGTAAAATCACTGTGAAGCGTCTTTGGCCCAGTAGTCTGGTCGGCCAGCTTCTGCTTGTCGTCGCGCTGATGCTTTTTCTGGCGCAGGGCATAAACAGCTTCCTGCTCTATCGAGGCGCGGAAAACCAGAATCTGGTCGAGGCCTCTACCGCTGCAGTGGCCCGCATTGCTTATGGTCTGGATCGCCAGGCCGTGGACCGTTCTGATTTGCGGGATGTCCCGAAACGCAGTCGGCGCTGGGGCCGGCTCAAAACCGGATCTGAGAGCGCCGTCACCGAAGATATGGGCCGCCTGCCGGAACTCGAAACGCGAGCTGGCCAGGCCTTTACCAATATGGGCATCACCTTTTCCGATATCCGGGCGACTTTCACACGTCATCTGACCACAGATATGTCGGGATATCTGATCGGTGCCAATAAGGGCGATTGGCGTAACAGTCCGATCAACCGGTCGATGGGCGGCGATTCACCCCCCTCGGAAACCAGGGGTTTCGTTATAATTTCGTTACAGGATGCAGATGGACAATGGATCAGCATTGCCTCTGCTGTCCGTGAACGCACGCCTCTATTGATCCGGACCTTGTTGCTCCAGACCGTTACCATCTACCTTCTGATGCTGATTCCGCTAATCCTTCTAGGGCGCTATATATCGAGACCGCTGAAGTCGCTCACCGCAAGGGCCCATTCGTTCCAGCCCGGTGAAACCAGCGATCTGGCAGAAGAGGGACCACCCGACATGCGGGAACTGATCCGGGCCTTCAACGACATGAGCGGCCGGGTCTCCAGTATGATCAACGAAAAAGACGTCATGCTCGGCGCCATTGGCCATGATTTGCGCACGCCGCTGGCGGCTCTGCGTGTACGGGTTGAGAGTGTCGAAGATGATGTAGATCGCGAGCGGATGATCGCCGGCATCGAGGATATCGACCATACACTCGATGACATATTGTCGCTCGCCCGTGTCGGTCGCTCGAGCGAGGAATCGGATCCGGTCGACATTCGCTCGCTGATCGAAACCATTGTCGATGAATTCACCGATCTCGGTCACAATGTCCGCTATCAACGCGGCGAAAAGCAGATTGCTGCTGTCCGCGAGACTCTGGTGCGGCGGGCGCTGAGAAATCTGATCGGCAATGCCATTCTCTATGGCAAGACTGCGGATATATCTGTGGAAAAGTCTGGCGATAAGCTGATGATATATGTCGATGACGATGGACCGGGCATTCCCGAGAAAACGATCGATTCGATGTTCGAGCCGTTCTCACGCGGCGATGCGTCGCGAAACCGGGCAACCGGCGGCTCCGGCCTAGGGCTGACGCTTGCCCGCGCTATTGCCCGGGACCATGGCGGTGATATCATCTTGAAGAATCGTGAAAACGGCGGATTACGGGCTACTTTGATGCTGCCGATCGGTTGACCGCAACACCCGGATATCAGGCGCTAGTTTTTTGTCACTTCCGCCTTTGGCGCTGTTGCCGGACCGGCAATGCCGTCGGCAGCCAGTTCGGCATCAATATCCTCTGCCATTGCCTTGACGGCTTCGTCGGCTGCTTCTTCCAGAGATTGGGCGTCCTGCTCGATCTGCTTTTCCATTTCGGCGATCGCGTCGTCACCTTTTTCCTCAACCGGTGTCTCGGCACAGGCAGAAAGCAATAGCGCGGACGCCGTCAGAAGAGCGCGGATTCTCATTGTTTTGCCGGCAGGGTCAAGTCCGCGTCGCTATTGGCGATGATCGAAAGCACCGTACTCCACGCCGCGACATTCTGGCGCAATTGTTCCGGATCGATCTTGTCGAGCGTATCATCCGGCGTGTGGTGCAGATCGAAATAGCGTGTGCCGTCCTGCTGCAGATCGATGACCGCGAGATTATTATTGGCGATGATTGACTGCACATCCGCTCCGCCACTGGCTTTTTGCTGTCCGCGTCCGATGCCGAGCGGTTGCAGCGCTGTTGCCACCTTGTCAGCCAGCGCAGAAGCGCCTTCCGGCAGGTTGAATTCCACTCGCCAGATCCGGTCGGCGCCAAAGTCCGATTCCATCGCCAGCGCATGATTGTCGCCTTTATGCGCCTCACCATAAGCTTTGCCGCCCCAGAGGCCGACTTCCTCGGCTCCGGCCCAAAGTAGCCGGATCGTGCGCTTGGCCTGGCCCGCTGCCATGATCTGTTTCGCGGCGGCGGTGGTAATGGCGCAGCCCGAAGCATCGTCAATCGCGCCGGTGCCGAGGTCCCAGCTGTCGAGATGACAGGCGATAACGATCATGCCGAGCGACGGATCGCTGCCGGGGAGTTCTGCAATCACATTGCCGGACTCCTGCTGCCCGATATTCTGCGGGGTCAGCACCAGCTTCAGTTTCACCGCTTTGCCGCGAGCGAACATTCTTTCGAGATTTTCCGCATCGGGAATGGACAGCGCACCTGCGGGTATCGGCGTGACGCCCGCTTCGAAATTGGTGTTACCCGTGTGCGGGTTGCGATGATGATCGGTTCCGGCCGAGCGGATGACGATCGCTGCTGCACCCTTCTTGGCGGCGATATTGGGACCGACAAAGCGCGCTGGGCCGAAAGCACCATAGCTGGACCCGTCCTGGGTCGGCTTCATCTTGTGGCTGACAAAGGCGATCTTGCCCTTCAGGCTGCCATCCGGCGCGGCGATCAGATCTGCCAGAGTCGGAAAATAAACAACCTCTGCAGTCAGTCCCTTGTCGCCGGTACTGCCGCTATTGCCGAGCGCGGTGATCGCGAGTGCCTGCGGGAACGGGCTGACGACCGCCGCGGTTTCCTTGCCCCTTATCCAGGTCGGCATCATATAGGATTCGCTGCGAACATTGCTGAACCCCAAGGCTTTCAGCTTGGCGACCGCCCAAATGCGCGCTCTTGCTTCGGCTTCTGTGCCAGCCTGTCGTGGCCCGATTTCGGTGGTCAGACCCTCGACTATGTCCCAGGCGACATCATCCTGCAGAGCCTTGGCCTGCAGCGCGACCGGATCGTGATTATCGGCCAGAGCGGTGGTGGACAAAAAAAGCGCGGACGCGCCAGCGAGCAGGGTGGTTATTTTTCTCATGGACGCTGATTAACCCGCCTTTTATGCTTTGCCAATGGTCTCTTGCGGGGGAGGGGCGGAATAGCTACATAAGCCCTGAAAATAACCTGTCATCCGGGCGAAAGCCGGGATCTCCAACAACCGAGCGCCAAGCCGCCTGAGATTTCAGCATCTGCTGGGATGACGCGCAACTTTGAAAGCGAATATAATGGCCGTCCAATATAGCTATGTCATGAAAGGTCTGACCAAGACTTTCCCGGGAGCCCCCAAGCCGGTGCTCGACAATATCCATCTGCAATTCCTGCCCGGCACGAAAATCGCCATCATCGGTAAGAATGGCGCGGGTAAGTCGACGCTGATGAAGATCATGGCTGGCCAGGATGACGAGTTTCAGGGTGAAGCCTGGGCAGGCGAGGGCATCCGCGTCGGCTATCTGGCGCAGGAACCGCAACTGGACGACAGCAAGACGGTCAAGGAAAATGTCATGGACGGCGTCCGCGAAGTTGCGGATCTGGTCGCGCGCTTCAACGAAATTTCCAACATCATGGGCGATCCGCCGGAAGACGTCGATTTTGATGCGCTGATGGAAGAAATGGGCGAGCTTCAGGAAAAAATCGACGCGGTTGATGGCTGGACCCTCGACAACCAGCTGGAAATCGCGATGGAAGCGCTTCGTTGCCCTCCCGGCGACAGCCCGGTAACCGATCTATCCGGCGGTGAGAAACGCCGCGTCGCGCTTTGCCGCCTGCTGCTCGACAAGCCGGAAATCCTGATGCTCGATGAGCCTACCAACCATCTCGATGCCGAAAGCGTCGCCTGGCTTGAAAAGCATCTGATCGACTATGCCGGCAACGTCATTCTCGTAACCCATGACCGCTATTTCCTCGACAATGTCGTGAACTGGGTGCTGGAAATCGACCGCGGCAAGGGCCTTCCGTTCGAAGGCAATTATTCCAACTGGCTCGAAGCGAAATCCAAACGGATGGCGCAGGAAGACCGCGAGGACAAGAGCCGCCAGAAAGCGATCGACAACGAACTGCAATGGATGCGGCAGAGCCCCAAGGCGCGCCAGACCAAGTCCAAGGCCCGTATCAAGTCGTTCGACGATCTGGTCGCTTCGCAGGAAAACCGCGTAGTCGGCAAGGCACAGATCCTCATCCAGACGCCCGAGCGTCTCGGTTCCAAGGTGATCGAAGCCAAGGGCCTGACCAAGGCTTATGGCGACAAGCTGCTCTTCGAAAATCTTGAATTCTCGCTGCCACCAGGCGGCATTGTCGGCATCATCGGCGCCAACGGCGCGGGTAAGACGACCCTGTTCCGGATCATCACCGGTCAGGAAACACCCGACAGCGGTACGCTCGAACTCGGCGAAACGGTGAAGCTCGGCTATGTCGACCAGAGCCGCGACACGCTCGATGCGTCGAAAAATATCTGGGAAGAAATTTCCGGCGGCCACGACTTTTTCACCTTCGGCAAGAATGAAGTCCAGACCCGTGCCTATGTCGGCGCGTTCAACTTCAAGGGCGTCGACCAGCAGAAGAAAGTCGGCCAGCTATCCGGCGGTGAACGCAACCGTGTCCATCTTGCCAAGATGCTGAAAGAAGGCGGCAACGTGCTGCTGCTCGATGAGCCAACCAACGATCTCGACGTCGAAACGTTGCGCGCCCTCGAAGACGCGCTGGAAACCTTCGCCGGCTGCGCCGTGGTCATCTCGCATGACCGCTTCTTCCTCGATCGCCTCGCGACCCATATCCTGGCGTTCGAAGGTGACAGCCATGTGGAATGGTTTGAAGGGAATTTCGAGAGCTATGAAGAAGACAAGCGGCGTCGTCTGGGTGATGCTGCGGATCGGCCGACACGGGTGGCTTATAAGAAATTGACTAGGTGATGAGTTTGCTGAACGGCAAAGCTTCAATTATTGCGTCTTTAAGAACTTTGGTAGCTATCAGAGCAGAAGGAAGTCGATGGAGTTTTTCCGGTGATAGCGAGAAATGTAAGTATGGATCCGTTTTTTCGTTACCGTGAGCAAACATCGCTAGTTCTGGTTTTAGCGTAAAAGCAGAAGAATATACTTTTTCCGCGATATCCTTATACGTCACCATTGAATTTAAAGCTGGAAACTCCTCAAGGCTTTGTACTTTAGGTATCATCGAATGGGCGCAATAAGAAGCATACAAAGACAAATATGCAGATGGAAGCTCCAAGGATTTCTCGCGTAAACCTTCAGAATTTGAAAGAATATAATCAAGGTTACGGTTCTTCTGGTTTGTCCAGATATGAGAGGCATTGCCTCCATTTTTTGAGTTGAAATGAACGCTACCGGTTTCGTTTTCAACATAGCCTTCTGCTAGTGCTTTTTGAGCCGCAGAATTTACCAAGGTTACAGCTTTCTGGATATCAAAATCCCATTCAATTGCTACTTCTTTCGCCGCTCCCAGGCCTATGTTGATGAACGTAATTCTGGCAAAATTCTCTCTTTTCGATTCACTGCTTAATGACGAACATTTCCAATGGATGTTGTTTTGGGCTGACCAAGCTTCGTAGACGGCTGTCGCGAAGACCAATTCTGGTCGATATGAGGCCTCCCTTTGTTTAGCAATCTGTCGGACCGTCAGAAATGTAGCCATCGCCACCAGCAAGCTAAGGAGACAGGCCAAAAGTGCTATTATTTGATCAGTAGGTAGTGCCATCAGGAAATACCTATCACCTAACTCAACTAAATCTAGCCTTCTTGATCAAACTAACCCCGACAATAGCCGCCATCGCAGCAGCAAACCCCGGAATGATCTCGTAAACCCCGGGACCGCCCAGGAATTCCTTGTTCCAGCCCATCGCGATCCACAGGATCACCACGCCGGCACCAATCACCAGTCCGGACACCGCCCCAGCGCCGGTCATCCGCTTCCAGGTCAGCGACAGCAGGATCAACGGTCCGAACGCGGCGCCAAAACCGGCCCAGGCGTTGCTGACCAGTCCCAGTACCTTGCTGTCCGGGTCACGCGCGATATAGATCGCGACCAGCGCGACCAAGGCCACGGCAAGCCGTCCGACATTGACGGTTTCCCGTTCGCTGGCGTTCTTCCGCAGGAACAGGCGGTAGAAATCCTCGGTCAGCGAACTGGACGACACCAGCAATTGCGAGCTGATCGTGCTCATGATCGCGGCGAGCAGAGCGGCGAGCAGGAAGCCGGTGATCAACGGGTGGAATAATGTGTTGGCCAGCAAGATGAAGATGGTTTCGGGATCATCGAGCACCAGCCCGTTCATCTCGACATAGGCGCGTCCGGTGATGCCGACGCCGATGGCGCCGAGCAATGCCACGCCCATCCAGCTCATGCCGATGGTGCGCGCCTTGGCGACGTCGGCGACCGAACGGATGGCCATGAAGCGGACGATGATATGCGGCTGCCCGAAATAGCCGAGGCCCCAGGTTACGGCGGAGAGAAATCCGATGAAGGACAAGCCGGCCGTCAGGCTGAGAAAATCGGGATCAATCGTGTAGAGCTGCGCCGTAACCGCGCTGATCCCGCCATCATTGGTCAGGACCACTATCGGCATCAGCACCAGTGCAACGACCATGATACAGCCCTGAACGAAATCGGTCAGGCTGACAGCCAGAAAACCGCCGATCATCGTATAGGCGAGCACGACGCCGGCGGTCAGCCAGATGCCGGTCATATAGTCGCTCATGCCAGTGTTGCCGAACAGGCCAGCAAAGCTGGTTTCGAACAATTTGCCGCCACCGACGAGGCCGGCTGCGGTATAGACGGCGAAGAACAGTACGATGATGATTGCCGAGATTACCCGCAAAGCCAGTGCTTTGTCGGGGAAACGGTTGGCTAAAAATTCGGGGATGGTGAGGGCGTTGCCGAGTCTTTCGGTCTGTTCGCGTAGCCGTGGCGCGACAACGATCCAGTTGAACAGAGCGCCGGCGAACAGCCCAATGCCGATCCACACCTCGACCAGACCCGCTGCATAAAGCGCGCCGGGCAGGCCCAGCAGGAGCCAGCCCGACATATCGGAAGCTCCGGCGGACAGCGCTGCCACTGCAGGACTGAGCTGTCGGCCGCCGAGAAGATAGCCTTCGCTGCTATCGGTGGATTTGCGCCAAGCGTAAAATCCGATGGCCAACATACCAACGAAATATAGGGCGAGTGAAACTAAGGCTCCTGTTTGCATCCGACGGTCATAACGATTTTAGCCTCGATGTCACCATCTGCCTTTTGCGGAGGGGAGAACTGCAATGCGCGTCTCAGGATTGCCAGGTGATTAGACTTGTCAGCTTCCCTTTCCTCCCTGCTTGCGGGGAGGGGGACCGCGCGAAGCGTGGTGGAGGGGGCGCGCGTCTGAACGCAGCGCCTCGGCCAACC
>TARA_R110000796_G_scaffold37722_3_pt1 | contig 96667 bp, 85 predicted proteins | sample TARA_R110000796 | Tara Oceans TARA_R110000796 (sample SAMEA4397815) | marine metagenome | biome: Polar Biome; feature: [SRF] surface water layer (ENVO:00010504); material: water (ENVO:00002006), including particulate matter (ENVO:01000060) such as... | depth 5 m
TGCTAGTACAAGCGAGGCTTGTTTCAAAAATTTTTTCATAATATTTACTATTTAGTTGAAATAAAAAATCTCCCAAAGAGAGCTAAAATCATTGAGGTTCATCATCTAGAATATATACATGCAGCTTTTAAATTGATGGTTGCTTGTTAAAAATGGATTTTTCTTACATTTGCCTTTCGATTTTTAAACACTAAACAGTACGTTATGAAAAAATTAATTTCTACAATGGTAATTGCCTTTGCCTTTGTATCTAGTTATGCCCAAACTATTGATGAACTTAAAGCAGAGCAAGCCCCTAAAAAAGATTCTATTGCTGCTATTCAAGCACGAGTGAATGCCATTCAGGCAAAAATTGATGCTATTCCGTCTTATGGCTGGGAAAAAGGTGCATTTGGTACTATTGGCGGTAGTATTTCTAGTTTTAGTAATTGGTACGCTCAGGGAACTCCGAATAATAATTCAGGAAGTATTGGTTTTACCGTGAATGCTTTTGCGAATTTAAAAGAAGAAAAGTTTTTTTGGAGAAACTCAGTAAATAGTAACCTAGCTTGGGTAAAGTTAGATGATAAAGACAATCCTTTAGATGATGATAGCTTTAAAGGAACTACCGATGTTTTCACGATAACATCTTTATACGGTCGTAAATTAACAGAGAAATTTGCGATATCTACGTTGGGAGAATATAGAACTACACTATTAAATAACTTTAATAATCCGGGTTATTTAGATATAGGGGTTGGTGCTACATGGACGCCTATTGAAGATTTAGTAGTTGTTATTCATCCTTTAAACTACAACTTTGTATTTAGTGATAGTGATACTGTTTTTGAATCGTCATTAGGGGCTAAAATTGTAGCCGATTATACTAAGAAGATTGGAGCAGTAAATTTCAAATCAAATCTTTCTATGTTTCAAAGTTATAAAAGCAGTAATTTATCAAACTTAACTTGGACAAATTCTTTTGGATATACACTTTGGAAAATGATTGGTGTAGGGTTTGATTTTGGTTTAAGAAGTAACAAACAAGAAGCTTTAAACTATGCGTTAGCTCAAACCCCGCCTACAGCAACCTCTTTTGATGATGTAGACAACAAATTACAGACCTATTGGATGGTAGGCTTGAATTATTCTTTTTAAGAATTAATACTATACTATAACATAAAAAAAGCGCTCTCCAACGGAAGGCGCTTTTTGCTTATAAAGTAAGTTCTTGGTAAACTGGGACTATTTTATTTTCAATTTTGTGTTCTGATTTGGGGAATCGATACACTATTTTTTATTTTCATAAGACCATTCATTTGGGAAAACGGTGTTACTCAAATACAATATAAATCTAGTAACAAGTTTATAGTTTACTTAATTTTTGTTGTGAACCCAGTTTATTTTGTTCTGGCTCTTACAAAAGGGTTAATTTTCTCGATGAAGCGTAATCAGTTTTAAAATAAGGATTAAAAAAAATCCCTCAAGAGTTATCGTAAGGGATTTAAGGCTAGTTTGGGAGACTAAAATATTTTAAGCTATATAGGTTAAGTACATGATTTGGGAATATCAACATACTTTAGGTTAAATCATAAATGTAATTTGGGGTAAACATTATCACTTAAACTCAAGTCAAAGATACTAGCAAACCTCGTTCAAATAAATTTTTTGTTGTAAAGCAAGCTAATTTTGTTGTGTGTATTTAAAGAGGTAACTTTCTTCGATAAACTACAATGCTTTTGATCCTTACTAAGAAAAAGAGGACTAATATTCGTCTAAATGTTCAGGATACAAGAAATTATTGTACGGAAAACGTGTAATATGAATATCTCTTACCTCATCATAAACTCTTTTTCTGAACTCCTCAAGGTTTTCTTTGTTTAATGCAGAAATAAATAATGCTCTGTCGCCAACTTTTCGCATCCAAGTATGTCTCCATTCATCAAGTGTAAAATGTTTTTCTGATTTTTCAGTAATTAAATCATCATCATCAATAGTTTGGTGCTTGTACTGATCAATTTTATTAAAAACCATTATTGTTTTCTTATCAGAACTACCAATTTCTGCTAGTATTTTATTTACAGATGCAATATGTTCTTCAAATTGTGGATGAGAAATATCAACAATATGTAATAATAAATCAGCTTCACGAACTTCATCTAACGTTCCTTTAAAGCTCTCTACCAATTGAGTAGGAAGTTTTCTAATAAAACCAACGGTATCACTTAGTAAAAATGGAAGATTACCTATTACAACTTTACGAACGGTAGTATCTAAGGTTGCAAATAATTTATTCTCTGCAAAAACCTCACTTTTGCTAACCACATTCATTAAAGTAGATTTCCCAACATTGGTGTACCCCACTAAAGCCACTCTCACTAACGCACCACGATTACCGCGTTGCGTTTCCATTTGCCTATCTATCTTAAGTAACTTTTTTTTGAGTAGTGCAATTCGGTCACGTACAATACGCCTATCTGTTTCAATTTCTGTTTCCCCTGGTCCTCGCATTCCGATCCCCCCTTTTTGGCGCTCTAAATGCGTCCATAAACCAGTTAGTCGTGGAAGTAAATATTCGTATTGTGCTAATTCTACTTGTGTTCTAGCGTAACTAGTTTGAGCTCTTTGTGAAAATATATCTAAAATAAGATTAGTTCTGTCTAAAATTTTACACCGTAGTTGTTTTTCTATATTCCGTTGTTGTGCTGGTGATAATTCATCATCAAAAATAACACAACCAATTTCATGCTCTTCTACATAAGCTTCAACATCTTTCATTTTACCACTTCCGATGTACGTCTTCGGATTTGGCAAATCAACTTTTTGAACAAAACGTTTGTATACTTCACCACCAGCAGTATAGGTAAGAAATTCTAGCTCGTCAAGATATTCTTTAACCTTTTCTTCGTTTTGATCCCTATTGATGACTCCAATAAGAACCGTACGTTCATAATCTATTTCTTTTTGCTCTAACATATAATGAATTAAAGTACAAATCTAAGGAATACTAGTGTAGCTATTTTGTATTTTTGATATACAACTGCTAAAAGTATGTTTTTTTCTTATTTTAAAAGAAAGGTAAATAAAAGCCTTTACACTATTGTTTTTTATAATCTTGAGAATCTTTTTGATACTATAGATCATCCTGATAAATTAGATAGCGACTTTACACCAAACGGAAAATTAAATTGGACACCAAAACGGTATGCTACTAAACTTTTTAAATTGGCTTCTACAATTTCAAAAATTGGTTTAGATGCTACAGGAATACCACCTGCCATTATTGGTGTTGCGGAAGTTGAGAATAAAACAGTACTTAATGATCTGTTGGCAATTGATGATTTAAAAAAGCAAGAATATGCTTTTATACATTATGATTCTCCAGATGAACGTGGTATTGGTAATGCACTTATTTATGATGAGCGCTATTTTCAAGTACTATTTTCAGAACCAATACCATTAATGGTTTATAATTTAGATGGTAATCAAGACATGACAAGAGACATTCTTTATGTTTATGGAAAATTAAACGGAGAAGAGGTTCATATTTTTGTAAATCATTGGCCATCTAGGCGTGATGGTGGCGTTGAAACAGAATACAAACGCATAAAAGCGTCAGAAACCATAATTAAGTATATGGCTGTTTTAGAAGAAAATCATCCAAAGCCAAATTATATAGTAATGGGAGATTTTAATGATGGGCCAAATTCTAAAAGCATACAAAATCTAGTTACAAGTAAACAACTTTATAATCCGATGGAAAAACTACTTACGCCAAAAAGGGGTAGTGCTAATTATAGGTTTAGTTGGATGCTTTTTGATCAAATTATAATTTCGCATAGTTTTTTAAACTATGAAAGTAAAACACATAGTTTTAATAGTTCTAATATTTTTGATGAACATTTTTTAACTGAATTTAAAGGAAAATTTAAAGGAAATCCGTTTAGAACCTATGTAGGAAGAAAATATATGGGGGGTTATAGTGATCATTTTCCGGTTTATATTCAACTAAAATTGAATAAATAACACTTCAAATTGATTAAGCAGCGATAGTTTTAGCGCATTTCATCGAAAAAAACTTGTTTTTTAACGATACATAAGGTATATCCATCTATATTTGTAATCCAAACCCTACTAAAAATATATTTATGGACTACAATAAACTTTTCCCAAACCGGGTTTATTGGCAGCTTTCAGCTTTACTTACCTTATGTAGTATAAGCTTTTCACTAGGTCAATCAAAAGAAATGATTCAGCATATTAAGTCTGAATACAATAGCACTAATCTTTATAAAGTATCTGAAGAATTTAATAGCGAACTTGACAATACCCAAGCAGCATTAAAAAATTATGCTAGATTACATGGGCTAAAGCTTTCTGAGACTTTAGAAAATGGAAACCAAATAGCTTTAGTAGATATCGGATCGGATGGAACACCATTGTATTATAGCACATTTAGTGATAATACGAGTATTGTTTCTAGAGCGAATACATTATATAAAGATGGATTGCTAGATTTAGGAATAAGTGGAGAAGGTATGCAAGTTGGAGTTTGGGATTCTGGTTCTGCCTTATTAACACATCAAGAATATAATTCAAGGGTTTATACAGCAGATGATTCAAAAGAGCTAAGTTCTCATGCAACAATGGTTTTAGGAAGTATGATTTCTTCTGGAATTAAAACAAAAGCAAAAGGAGTTGCATACAGTGCGACAGCAATAAGTAATGATTGGAAAGCTGATAAAGTTGAAGTTATAAATGCAGCAGCAAACGGCTTACTTTTATCAAACCATTCGTATGGAATCAGACCAGATTTTATTCCTGATTGGTATTTTGGCGCTTATATAAAGGTTTCTCAAGATTGGGATAAAATTATGTATAATGCACCTTATTACTTAATGGTTACTGCAGCAGGAAATGCACAAAGTCTTAAATTTAATGATGCTCCAATTTTTGGAAAAAATTCTGAAGGTTTTGATTTAATGCTTGGTTTTTCGACATCTAAAAATGGAATTAATGTTGCAGCCGTTGATTCTGAAGTAGATGATCAAGGTAATTTATTAAATGCAAAAGTTGCAAGTTATAGCAGCCTTGGTCCAATTGATGATGGAAGAATTAAACCAGATATTGCGGGTTGTGGAGCTAATATATTTTCAACTCAATCTAATGGAGATAAAAGTTATGACACCTTTACGGGAACGTCTATGGCGGCTCCTGGAATAACAAGTACAATGTTACTTTTACAGCAATATTATGAGCGTTTGAATAGTAGTTTTATGAAAGCCGCAACATTAAAAGGTTTAGTATTGCACAGTGCTGATGATGTAGATGCGCCAGGACCAGATTATAAATTGGGTTGGGGTGTAATTAATGCAAAAAATGCGGCTGAAATTATTTTAAATAACGAATACTCATCTTTAATTACAGAAGAAGAATTAAGAGAAGATGAAGTATATAGCATAACTGTAGATGCAAGAGAAGGTGAGGCTTTAATTGCTTCTATATCTTGGACAGACCCTGCAGGAACTTATGTAAACACTGGAGATCTTAATAATCCTAGAGCAGCTTTGGTGAACGATTTAGATATTCGCATTACAAAAGCCGGTGTTACCTATTACCCTTGGAAATTAGATGCTACGAAAGCATCTTCTCCGGCAATAAAAGGAGATAATAAAGTTGACCCTTTTGAAAAAATACAGATTGAAAATGCATCTGGGTCTTATACAATTAAAGTAAGCCATAAAGGAAATATCACAAATGCTATTCAAAATTTTTCACTTATTGTATCAGGAGTATCAATAACAAACTGTTCTGCGGAAGCTCCAAAAGTGTTTAAGATGATGAGTTTACCAGAAGAAGATAATGCTATAGATATACAATGGGAGGGTACTCCAGATTCATTTTTTGAAGTACAATATAAATCTGATAATGCAGTAGAATGGAATACAATATTCACTGAAAAAAATGAAATAAGACTTCAAGGTTTAACTATAGGGACTAATTATTCATTTAAGGTAAGAACAAACTGTACAGCAAATGTGTTTTCTGAATTTTCTGAAACAAAAAGTTTTATTTTTAATGGATCTCAAACTGAGAATGATTTGGATGTAGAAGAATCAGATTTAGAACAAGAAGAATTATCTATTAGAGATGATGTGAGATTTTCTGTTCATCCAAATCCGACAACAGAAACGATTACAATTGATGGTGAATTAAGTGATCATGCTTATTACAGTATCGTGTCTAGTACAGGTACTTTATTAAAGAAAGGTAAGGCTGATTTTAAATCTATTAATGTAAACGATTTATCTACAGGATTTTATTCGTTGACTATTTTTGAAGATGGAGACCAACAATCGATGAAATTTATAAAAAATTAGGTTTGGATTAAGAGTTTAGGGGAGTTTAACTTCCCTTTTCTCTTTTAACTTTAAATTCTTTTTATTTCATTTTCTTCTAAAAGCGCATCATTTTTTAATCTTAAAAATACTTGAGCTGTAGTAATTACATCTAATTCACAATATTTAATAATACGATCTAAGTCTTTTTCATCATAATAAACTTGGCGTACCATACTTCCATCAATATCTCCTTTTGGAGATGGAATACCAAGTACATTTGCCATAAGTTTGAGCGAAGTATAATGTTTATAATCACCAAACTTCCATAATTCCATAGTATCTAAATGAGTAATTTCCCATGGTTTTTTACCAAACAGATTTAGTTTATAAGGAAGATCAATTCCGTTGATAAGCATACGACGAGCAATATATGGAAAGTCAAACTCTTTTGCATTGTGCCCACATAAAAGGTATTTAGAATGACTGAAATGCCCATCAAGTAAATTTTTAAACTCTTTTAAAAGTTTAGATTCATCACCATAAAATGTTGTAACTCTAAATGCTCTTGAGTCTCCATTAAAATTAAAATATCCTACAGAAATACAGATTATTTTACCAAATTCAGCCCAAATACCTGCGCGTTCATAAAATTCTTCTGCAGAAAATTCATCTTTTCGTTGGTATTGTGATTTATGTTCCCAAAGCTCTTTTTTTTCATCACTTAACTGATCAAAACTTTCATATTCTGGTACAGTTTCTATATCTAAAAATAAAATGTGTTCTAAATTTATTTTTTGCAACATATTAATTTTGCTTTAAGAATAGAAATACTTTAGCTTGATTTAGATATAGTGAATCGTTCTTATTTTCTTTTTGGAATGCCAATTCTGAGAAAATTAATTTTGATGAAATAACGGTAGATTTTGTTTCAATAGTTAATTCATTTTGAGAGACTTTATTAAGATTAGTGCCATATTTTTGCAACTCTTTAAGCTTTTCTAGTAATGGAATTTCTAAAAGTAAACTATCATTATTTTTTGAAAAAATGGCAATACTTTGATTGGTGTTATTATAACTCATATACAAAGTATCTATATCTATTTTTTCAATTGAACTACTTGAGAACTGTAGATAAGTAAAATTATCAAACTCAGAAATATTTGCATGGTATGATTTATTCCAATCATTATAATAATTATAATAATTTGGATAATTATTTTGTAATGATACTGAAGTAGAATCGAGCTTAATAGCTAAGCTGTCCCATATTTTTTGTTGATTTAGCCAACCATAAGCTTGACGTTCGCTTTTTATTGAATCTCTAAAACCTTCTAATTTAAGTTTTGTAATCTCATCTAAACTAGAGACTGTTTTTCTTTTTTCTAAATATTGTAGAATAGATTTTAAACGATCAAATTCATCTTCTGTTGCTAAATTATCTTTAAGTTTAACGGCATTAAAAATTTCTGTAAATTGCTGAACTTGGCTATTTTTTGATATGCTAAATGCACTCCAAAAACCAAAAGAAGAGAAAATTGCAATTAAGAATAAAGTAGCTGGAATTACTTTTAAAGCTTTTTTCTTACTTATCAATAAATAAGCTATAATAGCTACATTCCATAATGCTATCGCAAAAACAAAATACCTGTTTTCAGTAATACCATAATCATTAATTCTTCTTAAAATAGCAACGAAAAGTAAAATATTTAAGGGGATTAATAAAAAATAAAACCATGGGTAAAATTTATTGATAGTCCATGATTTTAATGTTTTTTGAATCGGATTTATAATTACCTGTATAGAATACCCCAAAAACGATAATACAATAACCAAATATGAAACCCATCCTTTTGGTAGCTCCCAATTAAACAAAATTTTAATGCTATAGGCATATAAGATTATAAGGTATAACAAAATTAATGGTATTAATATATACTTTACTAAAACTTCTAGTGCCTTTTGAAAATTGATAGTAGTGTTTTGTAATATATTTTTCGGAAAGTCAGAAAGGTAAATCCAAGTGTTTACAATACCTAAAGAGAAAATAAATAGCTGTCCATATCTTCTACCTGGAATGGTAACATCAAAGAGTGCATCAATAGCAGCTAAAGCTAAAATTAGACCTATATATAATATCCCAGAAAAAAATAAACTTCTAATAATTGCAGTGGCTATTATTCTAAGGTAATTCCAATACGCATTTTTATCCCAGTTTAAAATAAACGGAGCAAATAGCATAAATAAATGACCCGCAATTAAATAAAGAAAAAATCGAAATAGATATATTGGATTTTCATCATAATATTGAATGCTAGGTAAATACCAATAAAACAGACCTAGGAGTATTAACACTAAAAGCTTTAACCATTGCCATTTTTTCTGATTTTTTAATTGTTCAATAAAAAATTGAATTCCTATCAGCCAACTAATACCAACAATAATAGTAAGGATAGCATCAAAATCGTTATCAAAAAAGTCATATTTAGTATTTTCTACTAAAAAAATACAATAGAAAGTACCTAAAATTGCCCACAATAGCGTTATTGGGAAACGTTGAATTGCTCCCTGAGCTTTATTTGAAATTTCGGTTAAAGAAGGAATATTCATAATAGATTTATAGTTAAATATATAACCAAATTATTAAAATTTTCCAGTAGTAACTAACGTAGCCCTAGTTATAATTTATGGAATGCGGTAAATAGGTTTAAATGATACAAACAAACCAGCTAGTTTGTTTTGTTTTTACAATTTTCGAGTATAACTTTTAAAAAACCCTTAGAGTGTAATGTAGCATCGATGAATTGCAAAATGTAGACTATTCTGAATTTTTATTGAATTTTTCACAAACTAACCGGTTTGTGAAATTTAAAATAATGAAGTTTGTTTAAATGGACTTTCATGCTCCAAAAGCCATTTTTTACGATGCAATCCACCAGCATAACCAGTTAAAGAGCCATCACTACCTATAACACGATGACATGGAATTACAATCCACAACGGATTTTTACCATTTGCCGATGCAACAGCTCTTATGGCTTTTACATCACCTAAGGTTTTTGATAATTCTAAATATGAAGTTGTTTTGCCAAACGGAATTTCCAATAGTGCTTTCCAAACCTTTTTTTGAAAATCAGTTCCCTCAGGATTTAAATCAAGATTAAATAGTTCCCGTTTTCCAGAAAAATATTCTTGAAGTTGGTAAACCGCATCTTCTAAAACTTCAGGAATTATATCAGTAATTTTTTCATCGGTATTTAAAACAGTAATTTCTGAAAGGCCATTTTCATCTCCTTTTATTTTAGTAACTCCTAAAGGGGTTTTTATATAGGCTTCTTCCATTAATCTGATTTTGGATTTTCGATTACTCCTGATTGTTTAGCTCTGTTTTCCCAGTTTTTACGAGCTAGTACTTGCAAATCTGCAACACTATCACTTTCGTCCATAATTTCTAACCCTAATAAGGTCTCAATAACATCTTCCATGGTAACTAGACCACTTACTGAGCCATATTCATCAACTACAAGCGCAATATGTTCTCTTTTGGCAATAAAAGTATCAAATAGTTGAGGTATTGGTGTATCTCTTTTTGTAACTAAAATATCTCGGCGAATTTCTGAAAGAGGGATAGTTTCATTTTTGTTTATTATTTCTTCAAGAATAGTATCTTTTAGCACAAAACCAGTAATGTGATCTACATTTTTGGTAAAAACAGGAATCCGCGAAAAGCGTAGTTTCGGATTTTCTTCAAAAAATTCTTTTATTGATTTATGATCGGCGGCAATTTTCATAACTGCTCTTGGGGTCATAATATCTTTAACTAGCACTTCATCAAATCGAAGTAAATTTTTTATTATAGTAGATTCTGATTTTTGGAATACCCCTTCTTCATGAGCAATATCTGTCATCGCTGTAAAGTCTTCTCTACTTAAAACGCTTCCATGGTGACCCTTTCCGCCCACTAATCGGGTAAAAAGCTGTAAAATCCATAATAATCCTGTCCATTTTAAAACTAAGACCATTATTCGTAATGTTGTTGCTGTAAAACTTGCTAATTGTCTCCAATAAGTAGCTCCAATAGTTTTAGGTATAATTTCTGAAGCAACTAAAATTAAAATGGTCATAATGGTAGAAACAATGCCGACCATTACATCTTCTGTAAAATTGATGCCAAGAATAGTATGTTTTGCAACACCATACATTTCGGCATAAGCAACTTTAGCTTGTACACCCACTAGAATGGCGCCAACGGTATGTGCAATTGTATTAATGGTAAGTATTGCAATTAAAGGCTTATCAACATCTTTTTTAAGCTCTTCAAATTGTAAAGCATACGCTTTTCCATCCTTTTTCTTTACATTGATGAAAGTAGGGGTAATGCTTAACAGAACAGCTTCAAGAATTGAGCATAGAAAAGAGAAAAATATTGAAATAACAGCATAAAATATAAGAAGACCCATGTAAAAAAATTTGAAAGCCTAAGATACCAATTATTTGAAAATGTTTTACTCTATTTAGAAAGTATCATTGCTTTATAAAATACTTCTTGAATTGCTGATCTAATATTTAATTTATAAATATTTCTATGATCTCTAGAAGGATAGACTCTGTTCGATAAGAAAATATATACCAATTGGTTTTCAGGATCTGCCCAAACAAAGGTTCCTGTAAATCCACTATGGCCAAAACTATTAGGACTAACTTCTGGTGCTGGATAAGAATCTGCAAGTGCTAATTCTGAATTATTAAAATAGGGTTTGTCAAAACCTAACCCTCTTCGATTATCATTCTCAGGATATTGAACTTTTATAAATTCTTTAATGGTTTTTTCTGATATAAGTTGATGTCCATTATAATTTCCGAAATTGGAATAAAATTGCATCATTTTTGCGGCATCTATTGCAGTTCCAAAAAGTCCGGCATTTCCCGATATACCACCAAGAAGCGCAGCATTTTCATCATGTACCCAACCTTGTGTTAAGGCATGTCTAAAAATAGTATCTACTTCAGTTGGGACAATTTTATTTGTATAATTTTTAGTTTCAGGTTTAAACCCTAGTGTTTCAGTACCAATTGGTATATAGAAATTATCGTTTAAATAAGTTTCATAAATTTCTCCTGTTAATTGTTCTATCAATTTTGGAAAAATTAAAAAAGTGAGTCCTGAATAGCTATATTTTTTCTCTGAAGAAACTTTTGATCTATTAATTACTCGATACATTTTTCTATTAAACCTATTTTTAACATATAAGCTATTATAAGCTTGATTTTCAAATCTTTGTTTTTTATCTGTTTTGACAAATCTGTTTTTTAAATGACCATTTTTTTTAATCACTTTACTTAAAAAAACAATATAAGGTTGTAACCCAGCTTGATGTGCTAAAATTTCTCTTAGCGTGATATTCTCTTTATCTTTTCGTCTTTTCCATGGTTTCCAATAGGCGCTAAACGGCTTATCTAAATCTAATTTACCTTCATCAATTAATTTCATTATGGCAGGTAAGGGCCCTAGAATTTTGGTGACTGAAGCTAAATCGTATAAATCAGTAATTTTTGCAGGTTGAATGCTATCATATGTATGAAACCCATATGCTTCATGAAAAATTATTTTAGAATTTTTTGCAACTAAAACTTGAGCAGATGGAAAGGCTTCATTTTTAATACCGTTTGTTATAATAGAATCAATTTTGCTGTAGACTTCAGTAGAATCTAGAACAAAGTCAGAAAGCGAACCATAAGAAAGGTGGTTCTCTTGTGCTGATAGAATTCCGCCGAAACTAATGAAAAGTAATACTGCTATTTTTTTCATGTTATAATAGTTTTACTGCATCCTTAGCAAAATAACTTGCAATAATTGTTGCTCCTGCTCTTTTTATGGCAATTAATTGCTCCATCATTACAGCATCATGATCAAGCCATCCTTTTTCAGCTGCTGCTTTTACCATTGCATATTCACCACTAACTTGATAAACCGCTACTGGAACATCAACTTCATTTTTAATTTCACGTACGATATCTAAATAACATAATCCAGGTTTCACCATGATTATATCAGCACCTTCATCAATATCCATTTGTGTTTCTCGGATAGCTTCAAACCTATTTGCATAATCCATTTGGTATGAACTTTTTGTTTTAGGAACATTTTCTTGATCAACGGGAGCAGAATCTAAAGCATCTCTAAAAGGACCATAAAATGCACTGGCATATTTAGCACTATAACTCATAATTCCGGTATTTATATACCCTTCTTCTTCTAATGCTTCACGAATTGTTAGAATACGACCATCCATCATATCACTAGGTGCAACAAAATCAGCACCAGATTTAGCATGTGAAACGCTAATTTCTGCTAATAATTCTGCAGTTTCATCATTAAGTATTTGTCCGTTAGCAACAATCCCATCATGACCGTATGAAGAATATGGATCCAATGCTACATCTGTCATTACTAGCATTTCTGGACAAGTATTTTTAACAACTTTAATCGCACGTTGCATTAATCCTTTTGGGTTTATAGCTTCAGTGCCTTTATTATCTTTTAAATGTTCAGGTACTTTTACAAATAACAAAACAGCCTTTAAACCCATGCTCCATAATTCTTTAACCTCTTTTTCTAAGTTGTCTAAGCTTAATCTATAGTAATTTGGCATGGAGGCAATTTCTTCTTTTACTCCTTTTCCTTCTGTGATAAAAAGAGGAACTAAAAAGTCATTAGGGCTAATACTAGTTTCACGGACTAAACTTCTTATGGCTTCACTAGTTCGGAGCCTTCTATTTCTTATTAATGGGAACATATATGTATTGTTAATATAAAAGGTTATAAATTTCTACAAAGATAAAGTAACCCTGTAAATAAAAGTATTTATAGAATCTTGAATAGCACTAAAAGCATGAAACATTTTTATTAATAATAGTACTAATATTTTTATTGATGCAAAATTTTAATTTAAATAAATTGAAAAAACAAACTAGCGGATAAATTTTAAGCTAGGAGTAGTTTTTAAAGGCGAAGAATTTTTCTTCGCTTTTAATTTTAATTAGATAACCCCAAATAAAACCAACAATCATTTTCTTTTACAAAGGCAGATTTTTCATGTATTCTTTCTACCCTACCATTTTCAAAATAATAAGCATTAAAAGTTACTGTTCCTTTTATATCTGTAATATTTCCTTTACTAATTTCTAGAATTTCTAGTCGAATCCAATTCACAGATTTTGCCCAATTTTCAATTGCCTCTTTCTCTTTAATTGGTCGTGTTGATGAGTGATGACTTTTCATAAGATAATCACCATTACCCATTGTAAAAGCTGTGTAGCGTGAACGCATTAATTGCTCGGCAGTTATAACCGCAGCGCTATCGTTATGAGCTATTTCACAACAATCGGGATATTTTTTTAGAGTTCCACAAGGGCAATTCATTGACATTACTTTAATTTCCAAAATTTCCTAGCCAAGTAAAAGCAATCAACATTATAAAAATTATGATCTGAGTGGTCATTAAAGTTGTGAAGAAAGGTGCTAAAAAAGCAACTAAAATCATGGCTACACCATAAACTATTCCGAATATTTTAGAGTTTTTCTTTGGCATCAGAAACGCTCTAGGAAATGGGATAAGGGCACAAATAAATGCGATGGCTAAAGTGAGGCAATAATCAATTCCTAAAATGTAGAATAATGCTATATTACTAATTCCTAAAAGAGCTAGAATTCCGAAAGTATATCCGCTAGCTTTTTGTTTTTTGTCTAATAAGTATTTCCCATAAGAATCAAAATTTAAAATAGTATTTGAAAGTGGTTCCATAATCCAACCACCTAAAGCAAATAATAAGTAAGTTATAATTAAAGGAATTATCAAATACGTCATTCCAGCTACATCCAAAACTTTTGCACCTATTCTATATGCAACGTAGATGCCAATGACAAAAATCCATTGATTTTTTGAAGACTTTTTCGCCATCCAAAAAGAATATTTTAAATACCAGCTGTAAATAAAATTTTTACTTTTTAAGGCTGTACTCATACCTTCTCGTGCATAGTCAAAATTAGGGTTAAACTGTAACGCTTGCTTAAAATGATTTAGTGCTTTTTTTGTATTCCCATTTTCAAGTTCTACCCAACCAACATTTGCGTGAGAAAAACTATCCTCTGGATTATCAAACAAAATATTCTCAACCGTTTGATCAGCTTCAGGTATTCTGTTTAATTTGGTGAGTAGTTGTGCTCTAAGATTTAGGCAATATGCATTTTTAGGATCAATTTTTAGCCCTTCATTAGCTTTTGCCAAACCATCTTCAAATTTTTTCTCATGGAGCAATAAACCAGCTTTTAGCCCAAAATAATCTGCATTGTATGGATTTATTGAAATAGCAATATCTATAAATTTGTTCGCTTCCTTAAAATTGTCCTTATGAAGTAGAATTTTAGCTTTTATGTAAAAGACATCTGGATTATTTGGCTGTTCTTCCAGTAAACTATCTGTTATAAATCCTGCTTCATCATAATTATCTAAATTGATGTAGGAAATAGCAAGGTAAAATTTACTTGTCCAATTATTTGGATCCTCAGGTATTGCTTTTTGAAAGTATTCTATGGCATCTTTATATTTGCCCAACTCAAAAAGTTGAACCGCCCTTTCATGGTTTCTTGATTCCATTATTTTTTGATATTTAAATAGGTCAGAATTTCATCATAAAGTCCACCGTCATTAGAATACAAAGCATAGTTTTTTGCAGAACTAAACCACTCTTTTGTGCTAGATTTCATTTTTTTAGCAGCATTCAGAATATCTTTAGTCGTTAAAGGTTTTGGAATACCATCTTTAAAGGCATCTTCTAATTTTTTTTCTATAGCCACATCAATAGTGGCTTTAATATCGGCTCCGGAAAATTCTTTGGTAGATTTTGCTAATGAAGAATAATCTATTGTTTCAATTGGTTTGTCTTTTAATTGAATAGTAAATATTTCTTCTCTTGCTTCAAGATCAGGAGGTGAAACAAAAATGATACGGTCAAACCTGCCAGGTCTTCTAAATGCAGGATCCAAATACCAAGGTGCATTTGTTGCTCCTATAACCAGGATTCCGTCATTATCAGAATTAATGCCATCTAATTCAGCTAAAAATTGATTAATAACAGTTCTTCCAGCACTTTTATTCATATCGTTTCTATTAGCACCTAAGGCATCAATCTCATCTATAAAAATAACACAGGGAGTGTTTTCTCTTGCTGTTTCGAAAATTTCATGGAGGTTACGTTCAGAACTTCCAATCCACATATCGAGAATTTCGTTAATACCGACATTAATAAAATTTGCATTAATTTCACCTGCTGTAGCTCTCGCTAAATGTGTTTTTCCACATCCAGGAGGACCATAAAGAAGTATGCCGCCTCCAATTTTTTTGCCATAAGCTTTATAAAGATCTTTGTGCTCTAAAGGTTTTATAATTTTTAATGAAATTTCATTTTTTACATTATGCATACCTCCAATATCTTTGAAATTGACATTAGGTTTTTTCATGAATGAAATGGCATCATCATCAGTAAATTCATCTTCACCATCAAAAGGTGTGGCTGCTATTTTTAATTTACGATCAAAATCTTCATTTTGATAGGAAGGTTCAATAGACAATATGTTTTTGTATGTTTCTAATGCTTCATTATTATTTTTAAGATTCAATTGGCAATAGCACAGTAATTCTAGGAATTTAATATTGGTAGGGTTTTTAGTAATTTCTTCTAAAACTACCTCTGCGGCTGAGATTTTGCCTTGTTTATAAAAGCAATTTGCCAGTTCATACTTAACCTCTTTGTTGGTATTGTCTAATTCTATACTTTCATAAAGATGTTTTTCGCAATTTTCAAAGTCACCTTGTAGAACATACAACTTAGCTATCTGTAGTTTTAATGGGACATTATTTGGTGAAAATTTCAGGGCTTCTAATAAACTCTCTAGCATATTTTATTTTTTATTCTTAAAAATATCATTTTATACCCAATCTTTAGGTTTTTGAAGTATATGTAACAATCTTTCTTCTTCACTTCCTTTTTCAGGATGATGGTCATACACCCATTGCACATGTGGCGGAAGGCTCATTAGAATACTCTCAATTCTTCCATTAGTTTTTAATCCAAATAAGGTGCCTTTATCGTGCACTAAATTAAACTCTACATAACGACCACGGCGTATCTCTTGCCAATTACGATTTTCTACCGTATAATTAAGATTTTTTCTTTTTATAACGATAGGTATATAAGCATCTAAAAAACTATTCCCTACTTCTGTAACAAAATCATACCAGTTTTGCATTTGCATTTCTTCAGTAGCTTTACAATAATCAAAAAAAAGACCACCTATACCGCGAGCTTCATTTCGGTGTGCATTCCAAAAGTATGTATCGCACCTTTTTTTATAATTAGTATAAAAATCTGGTTGATGTGCATCACAAACTTTTTTACACACAGCATGAAAATGGATTGCATCTTCTTCAAATAGGTAATAAGGAGTTAAGTCTTGACCACCACCAAACCATTGATCTATAATATTACCTTCTTTATCATACATTTCAAAATAACGCCAATTTGCATGCACAGTTGGTACCATCGGATTTTTTGGATGTAATACTAAACTTAACCCGCACGCAAAAAAATCAGCATCTTTAACCCCAAAATACGTTTGCATACTTTCAGGCAAAGCTCCATGAACTCCCGAAATATTAACGCCACCTTTTTCAAAAACAGCACCATTTTCTATAACCCGAGTTCTACCACCACCGCCTTCTGGACGTTCCCAAATATCTTCTTTGAAATTAGCCTGACCATCAACTTCTTCTAATTTTGAAGTGATGATATCTTGTAAATTTTGAATGTAAGTATAAAATTTATCTTTCATGATATAATTCAAATAACTCCATATCTAATGGTTTTTCATTGGACGGAGTATAATGGCTTGGCAATGTGTTTTTCCAATTAAAACCACATTTTTCTGCAATGCCAATACTTCCTAAATTTGTTTTGTGTGCTATAATTTGAAGGGTTTGTAATTTTAAGTCTTCAAAAGCCCATTTACAAATAGTTTGAACAGAATTTGAAGTGATTCCTTTTCCTTCAAATTGGTAACCGATACAATAGGCCAATTCCCCTTGTTTTTGATGCCAATCTAGTTTTTTTAAATAGATTAATCCAATTATGGTACGATTCTCTTTTTCTTTAAGAGTAAATAAAAACTCTTTTTTATCATAAAATGCGGCAACTTTTTTAGCAACAAAAATATCAGATAAAGTAGGATTTAAATTTTGCTCCAGTGTTTTTGGGAGATATTTTTTTAATCGATCTGAATTAGATACCACAAAATCGCAAATGCGCCAAGCATCTTTTTGTTGGATAATTTCAATAGTATGAGATTCTAAGTCAAAAATCAAAATAATTAGCTTTTATATTCTTTAACAGCGTCAATAAAGGCTCTTGCGTGGTCAACAGGAACGTTTGGTAAAATACCGTGACCTAAATTTACGACATACCTGTCTTTGCCAAACTCATTAATCATTTGAGTGACCATTTTTTTAATATCATGAGGAGGAGATAATAAACGGGCAGGGTCAAAATTACCTTGCAAGGTAATGTTACCACCAGTTAAATATCTAGCGTTCTGTGCGGAACAAGTCCAATCTACACCTAATGCAGAAGCACCAGATTTTGCCATATCTCCTAAAGCAAACCAGCATCCTTTCCCAAAAACAATTACTGGAGTCTCTTCTTTTAAAGCATCAATAATTTGTTGGATATAGTTCCATGAAAATTCGGTATAATCTGTTGGAGAAAGCATCCCGCCCCAAGAATCAAAAACTTGTACTGCGTTTACTCCTGCCTTTACTTTTGCTCTTAAATAGGCAATAGTAGTATCGGTAATTTTTTGTAATAATTGATGAGCAGCTATTGGTTGTGTAAAACAAAATTCTTTTGCTTTGTCAAAGTTTTTACTTCCTTGACCTTGCACACAATAGCAAAGTATAGTCCAAGGAGAACCAGCAAAACCAATTAATGGAATTTCGTTATTCAGCTTTTCTTTAGTTGCTGTAATGGCTTTCATTACATAATCTAATGCTACATTTACATCAGGAACCAAAACAGCATCTACATCTTTTTGGGTGCGTATTGGTTTTGGCAAATAAGGGCCAAAATCAAGTTTCATTTGTACCTCAATATTCATTGCTTGTGGAATCACTAAAATATCAGAAAATAAAATAGCAGCATCCATTCCAAATCTTCGAATAGGTTGAACTGTAATTTCAGAAGCAATATCTGGTGTTTGACATCGTGTAAAGAAATCGTATTCCTTTTTGATTTCCATAAACTCAGGTAAATATCTTCCTGCTTGGCGCATCATCCAAACAGGTGGACGCTCAACTGTTTCACCTTTTAATGCTCTTAAAAATAAGTCGTTTTTTAATTTCATATAATTTGTTTTCTTCAATTCTAATTAGTTATTTGAAGATTTTAGTTTATGTATATTACAGCTTTTTAATAGTGTTTTGATACTTTTATCTTTACCAAAAACCACCAAAACATCATTTTTTTCTAGAATAGTACTGGGTTTGGGCATTCCAAGAACTTCTCTTCTTAGTTCTACTTTTCCTAATAAGCTTTTATGTTCTTGATTTCTAATAATGGTAATGATATTTAATTGATTTTTTTTCCGAAATTGAGATTCAAGAATAGATAAGCCAATTATTTCTTCAGGAACTTCTATTTCAGATACTAAATATTCATCATCAACCTCAAAATTATCAATACTACCACTTAAATTGATGGTTTTTATAAATCGTTCTGCGTATTCTCTTTCTGGATGAACAATTTGGTCAACCCCCATAGCTTGTAAAATGGTATCTTCTAATGATGAAGAAGCTCGTGCTATAATTTTGGCATTTGTAAGTTTTTTTATAATAGCGGTACTCATAATAGCGGTCCCATTTCGATCACCAATAGCAATAATAACGATATCGGTATTTTTTAGAGGTAATGAGTTGTATGCTGCTTCTTTTTTCGCATCAAAAGCAACGGCATGAGCAACTTTGTCTTTAATTTGAGCAATTTTTTCTGGATCCATATCCACAGCAATTACTTCATTATTTGTGTTAGACAGACTTATGGCTGCTGACATTCCAAAATTTCCTAATCCTATTATTATAATTTTCATATGTTTTATTTAAGGATTTTAGTTGATCAATATATTTTCTTCAGGATACATATAATCGGATTGATTTACAGTTTTTAATAAACCAATCATAAGGTTTAAAAGACCTATTCTTCCTAAGAACATTAGAAAGATAATTACATATTTACTATTGTCTGACAAAAAGCTGGTTATTCCCATTGAAAGGCCAACAGTACTATATGCTGAAAATACTTCAAATGCAATTTGAAGAAGGGTAAATTCAGGATTAAAAATTAAGAGGAATAAAATTCCCGTTCCAATACATGCTAGTGAGATTGAAATTATAGCAAAAGCTCTTCGAACAGATTCTGGAGAAATTCTTCGAGTACCTATTTCAGTATACGGTTGGTCTTTGGCTACAGAAAATATATTCAAAGTTGCTATTGCAAAAGTAGTTGTTTTAATACCACCTCCTGTTGAAGCTGGCGAGGCACCTATCCACATTAAGAAAATCATAAATAAAATACCTGGAATACTAAAATCAGCATAATCAACTGTATTAAAGCCTGCTGTTCTAGCAGTAACTGATGAAAATAATGCGGTTGTAAATTTCCCAAACCATGTGGTGTGTTCAACTAGGTTTGTTTCTTGTTCAGAAAACATGAAAAAAATCGCTCCGCCAACAATTAATATAAAGGATGTAAATAAGACAATCTTTGTGTTTAATAAAATTACTCGTGATAAAAAGAGTTTATTTTTTTTGTTGAGAAGATTTAAAATAAATCGTTTTAAATATTGAATAATATTATAAGCGATATGATATCCCAAACCACCAAATACGATAAGCCCCATGATAATCCATTGTAAAAAATAATTAAATCTCAAATTTAAATCATAGAGTCCCATCGATTCTAATGAAAAACCTGCATTACAATAAGCTGAAATTGCATGAAAAATAGAAAAAAAGCCTTTATGCATTGAGACATTTGAAGATGGGATTGATATATAGATAAGTAGCGCTCCAAAACCTTCAATAATAAGTGAAAACACAACTACTTGCATTACTCGACGCATTACACCTCCTAAATCATCATGCCCCATAATGTCTTTCATGTACAAACTCTCTCTAAAAGACGAACCAGTTTTAAAGAAATAAGCAAAAAACGAGGTGAAAGTAAGCATTCCTAAGCCACCCAATTGAAAAAGTACCATTATAATAGTCTGTCCAAAAGGAGTAAAATCTTTCGCGGTGTCTACAACAATTAAACCAGTTACAGCAGTAGCACTTGTTGCTGTAAAAAGTGCATCAACAAAGCTTATATCACTTGTTGTAGCGGCCGGAAGCATTAATAAAAAAGTGCCTGCAAGAGCAATAAGTGCAAAACTACCTATAAATAAAATGGCAGGATTAAAGTAGTAATTATATATTTTACGTACTAAGAATGATACTCTAATAAAAAAATAGAATAAAAGACCATATTCAATAACATAACGAACATTAAAAAAGCTATCTAAAATAGATTCTTCAAAGTCAGCAATGACCATTATAAATTCTAAAATAATTAATAATGAAAGAAAATAAAGATTTATTTTAGGATTTATACTTGATACATGCTGTTTTTTAAAAAGACGGTATTTAAACAAATTAAATAAGATAAGCGCAAAAACTAGTGCAGGTAATACAATAAGCTTGTATTGTCTAAAATCTTGATAATCTTTAAAACCAAAATCATAAATTAAGAATATCACAAGTAGTAGGTCTAAAAATAATAGCACTAGGTTTGATAATCTTAACTTATTCCACATCATACGGTTAGGTTAATTTGAAGCGTAATCAGAATTTACTAAAGTTATAACACCTTCTATAGTAGGCAATTTTGCAATACGAACATCAGAAAAGTGTTTTCTAGCTTCATCAGCAGTCGTATCACCTATACAATATGCTATAACATTGGCATTATTTTCTTGAAGATAACTATTTATGTTGGATGGACTATAAAACATAACGCCCTTTATACTCTCATTTACTTTTAAAGGCGATTGTTTAGTCGTATAAGCCTCAATTTCATTAAGTGTAATTTTATTTTCAGCAAAGATAACGGGTAATTCATCAAGACGGATATTGCTGCAAAAATAAGTAGCTTCAGTACCTTCCATGAATTCAATAAGGTATTCTGCAAGTTTTTTGGCGTTATTTTCAAAGTGAGCGACCTTTCCAATTCTTTTTTCTATTAATCGTTTTGTTCTTCGCCCAACACAATAGATATTTTTAAATTGTAATTCTTCAGGATTAAGACTTGCAAGAATTGCCTCAACAGCATTCTGACTTGTAATAATTACATTGTCAATTTTAGACTTTAAAACTAATCTCGGAATACGATTTAGGCTTATTTGAAGAAAATCTTCTGATGCTATAATTACGTTATGATTAAAAAGCTCATTTTGACTAGGAGTAAGTTTTTTAGTAGAGAAAACATTTGGTGTTTTCAAAGTTCCAGCTATCTCACTCATTAAAAGTTTCCCACCACGACTAAAAATGCGTTCTGCACATGCCTCAGCTAAATTTTCATGAGCACCTAATTTTGAAGTAAATTCAACTTCAATTTTCTTCTTACCATCAACGCTTAATAAAACCCCTTTTAAAGAAACATTCTTATCTTTTATATTTGCGAGGGCTCCAATAGGTGCAGTACAACCACCTTCTAATATATTTAAAAATTTACGCTCTAAAGTGGTGCAGATTTCAGTTTCTTCGTGGTTTAATTCTGCACAGGCGTTTTTTACAAAATCATCACCCTCTAAGGCAACTACAACAATGGCGCCTTGTGCTGGCGCAGGAACCATCCAAGTTAATCCAATTGTATTTTCAAATTCTAATCCAACACGTTCTAAACCCGCTGCAGCAAAAATAGCCCCATTCCAGTTGCTATTTTCTAATTTTTCAGCTCTCGTTTGTACATTGCCTCGTAAATCTACAACGGTATGTGTTGGGTATCTATTTAGCCATTGCGCTTTTCTTCTTAAACTTCCAGTTGCTATGACAGCATTTTTTTGAGCTAAAAACTCTTCATTTTTTTTAAAAGCAAGAATATCCATATAATTGCCTCGCTCTAAAACAGCAGCTTGTACAATCCCCTTTGGCAAAATAGTTGGAACATCTTTCATAGAATGTACAGCAATATCTATTTCTCCTTTAAGCATAGCAACATCTAATGTTTTGGTAAAAACACCAGTTATTCCTAATTCATGAAGAGGTTTGTCTAATACTAAGTCTCCATCGGATTTTACGGGAACTAATACCGATTGGTATCCGTGTTCTTTAAGTTGTTTTTTTACTGTATTTGCTTGCCATAGTGCTAATTCACTATCGCGTGTTCCAATGCGGATTACTTTACTCATTTAGTTTCTACTTCTAATTGAAACACTTTTTGTATTAATGCAAGGCTATTGTCGGCGTCAATATTTTCACCTTTTAAATGATTTGCAAATTGTTTCGTGATTTTTTGAATAATACGTTCTGAAACAATATCGGCTTGTGTTGAATTAAAATCTACTAATTTTTTGCTTTGAAAGTCGAGTTCTTCATCTTTCATTGTTTTTAGTTTCTTTTTTAAAGCCTTTATTACTGGAGCAAATTTTCGGGTTTCTAACCATTGGATGAATTCATCTTTTATCTGCTCAATAATGGCTTCTGCTTCAGGTATAAATTGCTTTCTTTTTTCTAGAGTCTCGTCTGTTATTTGCGAAAGCTGATCTAAATGTACGACTGTTACATTAGGTAATTCTGCAACATCTTCCGAAACGTTTTTTGGAATTGAAAGATCAAGAATTAATAACGGTTTTTTAGTATAAATCAGTTCTTTTGAAATAGTTGGCGATTGCGCCCCAGTTGCAACAATAAGAACATCTGTATTGCGTATTTCTGTTTGCAGGTCTCCATAATTTTTAACGATTAAATTAAACTTACCCGCAATTTTTTCTGCTTTATCTTTTGTTCTATTAATTAGAGTTATATGTGAGTTTTTCGTGTGCTTGATTAAATTTTCACATGTATTTCTTCCAATTTTTCCAGTCCCAAAAAGTAAAATATTTTTTTCTGAAATTTCAGGAACATTTTTAAAAATGTATTGTACAGAAGCAAAAGCAACAGATGTTGCTCCTGAGGAAATTTCAGTATCATTTTTGATTCGCTTACTTGCTTGAATTACAGAATTACAAAGTCGTTCTAAAAACGGATTTGCAATTTCAAATTTTTTAGAGCGATTAAAACTTTGGCGTAATTGACTGATAATTTCAAAATCACCTAATATTTGACTGTCTAATCCAGTTCCAACTCTAAAAAGATGACCAATCGCATCATTATTTTTATATACATAAGCCACTTCTTGAAACTCTTCAACGGTTCCAAGGGCATTATCACATAATAACTTAATTAATTGAAAAGGATGCTGGGCAAATCCATGCAACTCTGTTCTATTACAAGTTGAGGTTACTAACAAGCCATCTATGCCTTGTGATTTAGCTTGAAGTAATAAGTTATCAATAGTCGTATCATCTAAACTAAATTTTCCACGTACCTCGGCATCAGCCTTTTTATAATTAAGACCTATCGTGTAAAAAGAGTTGTGTTTTGAAATATGGTAATCTTTCATGTAATCATAACAATCGGCCACAAAAGTAGTTTCAGGAAACGTATAAAAATAACGCTTGCGGAACAATAAATGTCGATTAGAGTTTTTTTAGTTGTTTTTATGAGCTAATTGACTGAATTATAGTAATTTTGCAGTAGTGATAAGGGTTTACATGTTATTTATTTAGAACGCGTCTAAATAGTTTTAAGTTTTAAAATTAAAATTATGGAAGAAAAAAATACCGCTAAAGGTTCATTTGAAGAAGTTTTTATTGATGAGGGTTTTTTTGTGTTGAAAATTCAGAACGATGATGCTCATATACAAAAAGTTAGCAGAGAAATTGACAGCTCATTTATTCAATTTCATTTTTGTTTGAAAGGGAGTTCAAAATTTATTTTTAATGATGGTCGTTACGCTTTAGAGGTTACTGAAGAAAATTCTCTTTTGCTTTATAATACACAATTAGACTTGCCTTTAAATTTAGAATTAAATCCGAATTCATGGCTAGTATCTGTAGTCATGACTATCCGAAAATTTCATTCTCTATTTTCAAAAGAAGCTGATTACATTCCTTTTTTAAGCAAGGACAATAAAGATAAGAAATATTATAATCAAGAAGGTTTTAGCCCAGCAATTGCAGTAATTTTAAGTCAATTAATGAACTATAACTTACATCCTTCTATAAAAGAACTGTATGTAAAAGGCAAAATTTATGAATTGATTTCTCTTTATTTTAATAAAAGTGATGATGCAGATATTGAGCAATGTCCATTTTTAGTAGACGAAGATAACGTGCGTAGAATTCGTAAAGCAAAAGAAATTATAATCTCACGCATGGCAGAACCACCAACACTTAATCAACTGTCTGAGGAAATAGGATTGCCTTTAAAAAAGCTTAAAGAAGGGTTTAAACAAATTTACGGTGACTCAGTTTTTAGTTTTTTATTTGATTATAAAATGGAGTATGCTCGAAAAATGTTGGAGAGCGGTCAGCATAATGTAAATGAAGTAGGCTTGAAAGTTGGGTATAGTACAGCAAGTCATTTTATATCGGCATTCAAGAAAAAATATGGAACAACGCCTAAAAAATATTTAATGGCATTGGCAGTTTAAATATAAAACTTTACCAAAAATTTTATGTTTTTACTCATATTATCTAATAGATTTAGCGATATTTATGCTTCACTTTAGAATTTTCTAGATATGAAATTTATTTTTAAAAGTATTGTATTTTTAATATTAACTGTACTGACTTCTTGTGGTGGATCAAGAATTGACCAGCAAGTAATTTTGAATCACCCAGAACCTTTAAGAATTTCAAAATCTAAATTAGAAGCATTAAAACTTAAAGTTTTAGTTTTTACAAAAACTGCTGGATATAGACATGGTTCAATAGAAAAAGGAGTAGCGACACTTAAAGAATTAGGACTTCAAAATAATTTTGAGATTACACAAACTGAAGATTCATTACAGTTTAACCTAAAAAATCTTAAAAAATATCAATTGGTGGTATTCTTGAGCACTACTCAAGATGTTCTTGGCGAAAAAGAACAAAATGCGTTTAAATCTTATATAAATAGTGGGGGTAGTTTTTTAGGGATACATGCCGCTAGTGATACTGAATATGATTGGCCTTGGTATGGTAAATTAGTTGGAGCCTATTTTGTAAGTCATCCAGAGCAACAAGAAGCGAGAATTAATGTTATTGATAATACTCATAAATCAACTTCGCACTTAAATGATACTTGGATGCATTTTGATGAATGGTATAATTTTAAAGATATTAATCCAGATATTCATGTGTTATTAATGCTGGATGAAGGCAGCTATTTAGGAGGAATTAATGGTGATAATCATCCAATTGCTTGGTATCATGAATTTGACGGAGGAAGAGCTTTTTATACAGGATTAGGTCATACAGATGCGAGTTACGACGATTCTAATTTCAGAAAGCATTTAATAGGGGCTATTGAATGGTGTTTGAGGCGGTAGGTTTTATTATTGTTTAACTCTCGCAATCATTATTCCTGTATTGCTTTTAATTTCTTTTAAATAATCAACTAAAGGGACTTCTGAAACTTTTACTTCTCCTGATGAAGAAGCATGTAGTAAATGTATGCGGCCATCATTTTCTCTTATAGCTATACCAGTATGGGTAATATCTAGGCCTTTTATAGAAGTTGTAAGTGCAATTATATCTCCAGATTGAATTAAGTGCTCGTTTTCTTCAATTTTATCTTGAGGTAAAATGCAAAAAGGTTTATTGTTTAAATAATTTTCTGAGGCTTTTATTTTTTCAAGATTTAAATCATCGTCTTTAAGAAAAGGATACAAATCGCGATGTGAACTCATAAAATTAATCTCTTTAGTAATTGGAGTCCCACCAACTTCAGCAGTAATATCAGTTATAATTTCCTTAAACTGATTGTTTGCAATCCATTCCGAAAAGTAATGTAAACGAGATGAATAGCCATCTAACTTTCCATTTTTATACCGAATGGTCTTTAGAATCTTAGTGAAATTTTCAAAATCAATTTTACTAGATTTTAAAAGTAGACTAAAAGCTAATACGTTCTCTACAAAAGTGGTGCAATCTAATTCTTGTAAATTAATAACTAAAGATTCTGTGTTACCTACTTCTAGAGTTTTTGCAACATAAGGTGTTCCTAAAAATGTTTTGCCAATAGCAACCATTGTTTCTCCAATAGGCTCTTTGTTTAAGTTTTTTAGCGCACTAATTTTAGCTTCAAATGCAGATTTGTCTTGAGCTGAGCAAACTATTTGTTGCGAGAAACCATATATATGGATAAAACTTATTAGAAGTATAGCAATTTTTTTCATTTTTATGATTGTAACATAACCGTTTTTATCTGCTTAACTATATCTAAATGCTCCAAGCCAAACTCTTTCCAAGCTAAGCCTATTTCTTTCATGTCAAAATGTTTAATGATTGTACCATATGGCATTTTTTTGCCATCAATCTCAGGATATCCAATCACATATATACTATCTGCTAGTTCTACTGCTAATTCTATATCGTGAGTAGAGTATATAATGGTATTAAATTCATGTGTTTTGGTTATCAATTTAAAAGCATTTTTTACATCTTGAATGTTACCAATATCTAAACCTGAAAACGGTTCGTCTAAAACCATATAATGCCCTGAAGAAAAGATTTGTTCTATTATTGCTGTTCTTTGACGTTGTCCACCTGAAAGTTCACATGGATATTGATCTTTGGCTTTTTCTAAACCCCAATCTTTTAAATAAGAGATTATTTGTTCGTGTTTAGCTTCTTTTGATATTTGTTTTTTCCGCAATGCAAATAGTAATGCTTCATAAACTGTTTTGTTTCGGAATAGGGTATATTTTTGATCCACAAAACCAATATCTCCTTCACAAACAGCTTTAGCGTTATTTTCTGAATCAATAACAGTGGTATTTGCGATTAATACTTTTCCTGTAGAGGGTTTAACTAAACCAGTTAAAGCTTTAAAAAAGGTTGATTTCCCTGTTCCAGAACGTCCTACAACTGCAATTACTTGTCCTGTAATTTCTCCTTGTCGAACCACGTCTTTTTCAACAAGATTTATATCTTTTATTATTGTTTTATCTCCATAGGTAACACTTAAGTTTTCTATATAGAGTAAAGTATTTTCGCTAGAATAATTCATTTAATTATATTTTAGAATACCTGAAAAAGCTTTTTCTTAGGTAGTTGAGTACAAAATCAATAAAAAGACCAACTGCTAAAATGACTATTTGCAATGCAATTATTCTTCCGTGATTCATAAATTTATCGGAATTCTTTATTAGAAAACCTAATCCTCCAGCAGCAACTAAAATAGATTCTACAGTTACTAACATCATCCAAACTATTGCTAAGTTTTGGCGAATTACATCAATAACATGATCTATTCGTCCTTTTACTACAACTTCCCAAAGTACTTCCCATCTATTACAGCCTAAAGATCGTGCATGGTCAAACTCTTCTTCTGGTATAGCATTTACCATACTTAATAAAGATGTTGTTAAATAGGTACTCATGAAGACTACTAACACCCAAATTTGCATTGTTCTTGCATCACTAATTAAAATTGCTAAATAAAAAGTAATACCTGTTAATGGTAAGTATCTTAATTTACTTAACCCTTTTGCAATAGGATGAATTAGTGGGATGGTTGATAAATAACTAAAACATAGAGAAATTAAAATAGCTATTAAAATGGCAGAAAAGCAAAGCAATAATGAACTTCCAATATGTACAACGAGACCTTCGTTATAGAGCTCTATTAATCCTTTTAAGACTTGTTGAGGTGAAGGAAATAAATGTCTTTCTCCCATACTAGATAAGAACCAAAAACTAAATAAAGCTATAATCCATCCTAAAACGATAAGAAGCTTACTTTTTTTGGTAATATTTTCAAAAGGTGTAATTATGTTTTTCATAATTTCTTTTTAGACAATTTAATAAAAAAGCCGTACCAAATTATACGTATAAGTTTGGTGCGGCTTCATGTTATTTAATCATTTTGTTATTTTAAAAGAACTATTACAACTCTTCTATTTTTGGCTCTTCCAGCTAAAGAACCATTATCAGCAACTGGCTCATCTTCACCTTTTCCAATAACAGATTGAAAACGTGATTGAGGGATACCCTTACTCCTTAAATAGTTTACAACAGCTTGTGCTCTTTTTTGAGATAAATCGTAATTAGCATCTGTTGAACCTGTGTCATCTGTATGGCCTTCTAATTTTAGCTTCGTATCTTCTGCTTGTATTAGAAGGTTATAAATGGTTTCTAAAGTGCTCTGAGAAGAGTTAGAAATATTTGCACTACCAGTATCAAAATTAATATTCCATTCTCCAGAAGCCATTACTTCACTTGCTTCTTTTGTGTAATCAGCTTTGTAGGCTGTTCCAGATTCAATATCATTTATATTTTTAATGAAATATAAATTCACAGCTTCATCATAAGGCACAATACGTTTTACAGACTCATTAAAACCGAATGGATTTAATTCTTTCAAGTAACTAGAGACTTGATTATAAACTGCTTTGTATCTATTAGTACCATCAGTAATTCCATAATATTGCATTACATCAGAATAATTGAAAACACGTGATCCACCCATATTATAGTCAATGCCATTTTTATTTCCTTTTTGACCTTTAAACATGTCATACCAATATTTTGCATTTTCTAAATCATAAGTTTCAGCAACGGCTTCAGAAGCTCTAACCTGCCACTCATCATATTGCTTCATTTGATTAGATGCTGTTAAAGCAGATTTTAATATGTTGCTTACAATTTCTGAATGTTGAACCGACCATTCTTTTACAGCAATTACAGTAGTTGCCATTTGATTATTAAATTCTTTTGTAGAAGCAATGTCAGTAAATCCGCTTAAGGCATCAAATACCATTTTATCACCTGGAGTCCAAGTTGCACAACCATCAATTTTTTTATTGATAGTTTTTCCTGTAAGTTTTCCGTTTTTAACTTCTTTTAAAGGAACTGTCCAACCCGATTTTTGTGATTTTATAAGTTCTTCTGCGGATTTTATATAATCATCATCTTGAGAAGGATAAAAATTGACAGCTTCTGGATCATAGGTATTTGAGTCTGGGTTTACTTTAAGTCCGTTTGCGAATGCATAATTCAACGCTGTTACCCAATCACCATCACCTAAAACAGTAGATATTAAAGCACCTTTCATACTTTTTGGATCTACTTTCCAACTTGGAGGACCTATTAATTTATCTTCGCCATAACTGATACCAACAGCACCAACTACTTGTACATGGTATTTGTCTTTCCCAAATTTATCATCTAATGCCTGTTGCATAGTACTTATGTAAAATGGAGCCCCATCTCCCATCATTATAATTGCAAAAGCACTTTTATCAGCATCAGGATATTCTTCACCACGATCAAATTCTTCAACAAATTTCATTTGCATGTTACGTAATTCAGAAAGCCAATCTTGACGAATTATTTCTAGATTTATTCCATTTCGCTCCATCAAAGAACCTTTGGTTGTTTTTGGACCACCATTAGCAACAATTATACCTGATTGCGCGTTCCATGCATAAGCAGCTATACGAACTAAAGGTTTATTATTTACCTCACTTGATTTACTTGTTGATGGTAATTCTATTTTGTCTGAAGTAATTACATTATTTACTTCATTTTTGTCAACATTAATTTCTTCAAGTACTTTTGCTTCGCCTACTCTTAAGCCTGGAGCAAAGTAATAAACTGCACCAAGAATTCCGCCTAATAAAAGAACTACTATGAGCAACTCTGATAAAGTTGTTAGTTTTTTTGTTCTTAAAATTTTACCCATTTTTATTAAATTTATAGTTAATGATTAGTCAAACATTTTTCCAAACCCACCGCTCTCTTGTTTATCTTCTTGAGTGAGTTTATAATTTGGATTATTGTATTTTTTTGATTCAGGAACATAATCTTTACCTGTTTTTATTTTATCAGCAAGCGTATCTAATTGAGAATAAAGCTCATCACTATCAATATCATATTTGCTAGTAAGCATATCTATATCAGATAAATTTTCTTGCGTTCTAGCAATGTCCATTGCAATAGTCTCAGTAATTACATCTAAAGCGTATTCCAATTCCCAATCTTTTGTAAAATGCATTGCAGATTTAGCTCCTTCTGTAGCTTCTCTTGCGGTTTTAGCAAAAGCATATTCTTTTTCTAGCATTTGAATGGTAACTTCAAAATCGGATATTTTTATATCTATAGCGGTACCTGCTAATGTAAGTTTACGATCTAGTTTACCCATAACATTTGCACGACTACCATATTTTTGAATGAAGCTTTTACTTTGCTCTAATTGATGGGTTACTCGTTGAGATTCTGATAGTTTTTTTGCTAATGCACTGTGTAATTCAACATACTCATCTGTATCTTTTCCGGCGGAACCTTTTTCGCTAACAATACGCTCCATGTCTTCCTTTATTTTTTGCGCTTGTTTTTGTAATATCAAAACACGCTCTTGGTATTCTTTTGCTTCTTTTTCAGCTTTAAAAGATTCAGCTTCCATATTGCTCTTTAAAGCTTTGATCTTCGCTTTAGAATCTTTAAATACTTTGCGATTTTTTAGCATTTTTTGTTTCTGCTCTTGCAATTCTCCAAATGGATCATATTTTATTAAAGATTTATGAATGCTTCTAGTTAATCTTCTTAGCCCTTTAAAGATTAAAGGAAGCATCATTATAAAAAAGATAATAAAAACTGCAACCCCTGCCAAAGCAATTACCTGACCTAATGCGGTAAATAAGGGAGGTAAAATATATACCCAAGCACCATAGCCAATAGCAGCAAATAAGGCTAATTTTAAAACGGTGTTTAATCCTTTTTCTCCATTTCTCCAGTTGTTTGGATTTAATGAAATTTCACCCTTTTCATCATCAAAATGCTTTAAAATAGGTAAATCAAGAACATGACTTTTAGATTCTTCAATATTCATTAGTTGGTTTTATTAAAGGTTGTTTTTTATTCCGTTAACAACAGTTGTTATAATTTCTAAAATTTTTGTTTTAGCAATATCATTAGCAACTATTTTTTGTTCTATTTCTGAAATTTCAGATAATAAATCACTGTCAATAGAATTTAATAGATTTTTCTTTTCACTAATTTGTGTTTGTAATTGCAATATTTGTTTTTCTAAGTCAGAAATTTCAGAGGTCAATACTTTTTTTTGACTTTGCTGATTTTTTTGAATCTCATCTCTTTTTGCGTTCCCTTTAGTTTGATACTGCTGATGAACATTGTTAATTTCTGTTATGTAAAAGTTAGCACCATCTAAAAGAGATGTTTTAGTAACTTTTGAATCTACACTACTAGCCATTGTCATGGCCATTTTATAAACATTAGCATCATTAGAGCCCACAGCTTTAATAGCTTTAAAAAACTCATAAAAATCATATCCAGGTAAGTTTAAAGATTCAAAACCTGCTTCATACATTTCTATGATATTTTCTAAAATAGAATTGTTTATAGATGTTAGTTCAATGTTTTCTTTTTTAATTGGCGGGGTATCAGGAAATTTTGTGGTAGAACTACTTTGTTCTGTAGGAAAATCGGTTTTCTTAGAAATTGGTGTTGTATCCGTTTTAGCATTAGAATCGACTTCTTCATTTACAAAAAGTGATTTCCAGTTAAATTTTTCTTTCGCCATTGCAAGCTATTTTAAAGTTGGTTTTTATTCTTTTTTAAAAGAATAGGGGTTATAAATTTAGATATTTTTAATGATTATTATCTCTTCTTAAATTCTTTATTGATAATAAAATTTATACTATAAGTCTGTTTTTGTAGAATATTGTTACACATATTTTTTATTTTATGAATTTAGTCCATGCAACTTTGAGAATTATCATAATAATGATGAAAGTTAACAATAGCTGAGTAAATCCTCCAAAAATTAAAACCCCGAAAAATGTTTTCTGTAATATAAATAGGATTATAAAGGAAATACCAATCATTATAAATAAACTTGATAGTCTCGTAAAACCAGGCAATTTAGATATTTTTATTTTTTTATTTAAAATCATAAGACTGATAACCATTGCAATAATTGGAACAAAATATGATATGATGCCAACATCTAACATGCTTCTTCTTAAAAAAAGAATAGTATAAAGGCTTAAAAAAAATGCTAAGATTCCTGGTACACAAACGGCATAGACTAAAAACGACATTACATATTTTACCTTACCAATTGTGCGTTCATTTACAATTAATACACATATAATTGTTAGAATAAAAAGTATGATAAAATAATAAAGAATGTAATTTCCATTAATATTAAACCAATTTATTAGGTCTTGAATAGTCATTTTTTATTAAAAGTTTTATGAATATTATTCAGTATCAAAAACACTAATTTCTTTTACAATTTTAAGTATTTCAGGGATGTCTTCTTCGGTTATTGTAACTAATATTTCTTCAGTAATCGGACTAATATTTACGATTCTATTAGCTTGTCTTTCAATAATTTTTTCAAAAAGATTACGCATTGTTCTAGCATTTCCGAAACCTTTATGTCTTTTTTCATAAACTCTGGTGATGATTTCAGAAAGTTTGTCCTGAGCATCATCTGTTAAAACAAAATCTGCTTTTTTTGATATAAGTTCAAAAATATTTAATAATGCATCAGGCTTGTAATGATCAAAATTAAGATATCTATTAAAGCGTGATTGCAACCCAGGGTTTGATTGAATGAAAACTTCCATTTCATCTGGATAGCCAGCTACAACAACAACTAATTTATCTCTAAAATCCTCCATTCGTTTTAAAAGAATTTCTATAGCTTCAGATCCAAAATCATTAAAACTGTTAGATGAAAGGGCATAAGCTTCATCAATAAATAAAACACCATCAGTTGAGGCTGTAATAATCTCATCAGTTTTTATTGCAGTTTGCCCAACATAACCAGCAATCATTCCGGCTCTATCAGTTTCGACTAGATGCCCTCTTTTGAGGTAACCTAAATGTTTAAATATTCTACCAAGTAACCTTGCAACTGTTGTTTTTCCTGTACCTGGAGGGCCCATGAAAACAAAATGAAGTGAGTTTTGATTATTTTTTAATCCTTTTTCTTCTCTTAATTTTTGAACTTTTAAGAAATTTATAAGATCATTTACATTTTTTTTAATTTCATCAAGACCAATTAATTCGTTTAATTCTAAAAGTACTTTTTCTAATGTATCGTCTTCTGGAATTTCATTAAAATTTGAAGCATTCAAGATTATTTTAGGATTGTTTATTTTTTCAGAAATAGATTTTAGTGTTTGTTCCTCGTTCGCTACTACATTTCCATCAGCTTGAGCCATTAAAAGAGCAATTCTATTTAAAAATGAAGCTATACTTTCAAATTCTTTACTTTTTATTTTTGATAAAACTAAGGTTGAAATATATTCAGATTTTAACTCTTCTTGAGGTTGAAAAAATGAGGTTTCTTGAATAAGCTTGATATTTTTATCAAATTGGTTAGCTAATGGTAATTTAGCTAATTTGTTTATATCAAAAGATTTAGCGAGGTCTTTGCCTTGCAATTTTTCATATAAGTAAATTAAAATAAATTTAATTTTTTGAGGAATTCTAGAATTTGAATTATATAAGACAGAAAAAGTATTGTAAATTTTTAGGATATCTTTAAGAAGTAGATGCTCAAATTTGTAATCAGTATTTATAAAATCAGAGTCTGTTATTTGTTTTAAAGCCTGTTTGTATTTTAGGTCTGAATTTAAAGCCAGACAAATACTCCATGCTTTATTACTTTCTTTTCGTAATATATCAATAAAATGAGGAGTTATTAAAGAATCGTTTTGGTTAGTTTCAATTGTCATTAAATGATTTCTTAAATGTCAGCAATTAAAGATAGATAATTTTAATAATCATAATACCCATAATTACTTCCTTGGTTTGGATTGTAAACTTCTGCACGTTTACGGTCTCTTAATATAAACTCCTCAATAACCATATCAAACACATCATCGTCGGTATCAGTATCTTCTATTCGTATTCCATCATTTTTGTAAAATGGTATTGATTGAAGCCTTGAAGACAATTCATATACCGATAAGTACATTTTAAAATTTTTATCATAATCACTACCGTCTCTATATTTAAATGCATAACCGACATATTTTTTATCTCGGTAATTGATTGTTTTTTGTGCAAAAAATTGGATTGAATCTTGCCCTTTTTTAAAATTTTTACGATCAAAGAGTTGTGCTTCTGCTAATTGTTTTTGAGATTTATAGTTTGGAGGAAAAAAAGATAATTTCTCTTCTTCCTTTAATTTTGTAAACAATAAATTTCTACTATTTATATCTGCGGCTAAAGCTACCAATTCATTTATTTTTGTTCCATTGGGTGTTGATACTAATAGCGCAGCTTTTGTTGTTTGTATTTCAGGGTCTTTTAACAACGTTAATTTATCAAAGAAAAGTTGTACTTCTTTTTCTTTTATAAAAGGATGTAATAGTTGAATATAATCTTCTAGAACAGCAGTTTTTTTAGAAATTACCAAGTTATCATAATAAGCATTATTCGTATTTCTATTTGATGATTTACCTAATTCTCTTTTTAATTGAATTTTTGCATCATTCAACATTTGCTTTCGGTATTTTTTATAACTATTTGGCTTAATAAGACCGCTTGATTTTAAACGTGCCAAAAGTGAAAAAATAGGAGATTTATACTCTTCTATCGTACTATAATCTAAAATATCTGGATATAATTTTTTTGCTAATGGTAAGCTATCCATATAAGGTTTGAAAATTTGATAAATTTCAAAGCTACTAGACACAAGAGGTAAATCTTTAGACATTAAATTTAAAAGCTGCTCGGTAGATGATTGTGTGTTTTTTTTAGCAATTGCTTGTAAAATTTTGGTTTGAGATGATGAGTTATTGTATGACTTTTGGTAAAAATCAGAATAAAAAAGCATTGTATCAGAATCATCTATTTGTGCTAATTTTTGAATAAGAAAGCTTTGAATATTTTTTTGATTTTCGTTAAAATTAAATTCTGAAATATAATATTTTAGTGAATCTATATGTTTTTTAGTAAAATTTATAAGCTGATAACCATTCATGACAATACTATCATTTGCCTTTAAAGCTTTAAAGAATTCTGAGGTTTTATCTGCTAATATGTCTTTTCCAATAATTGTATCAAGAGGTTTGAAATTTTCAAAAAATTCTGAAACAAACTTACTTGGTTTCGTAATGGTATCAACAACTGCCTTTACTTCATATAGTAATCCTCCTTTTAAAACATTTTTTATCAAGATACCTCTTGTACTCGCGGTATCGGTTAATGTAAACTGTAATTCATGATTGCCATCTGGGGATACACTAGTGACTTCATCGCTAATAGTAAATTTTTTATTAGCATATAATTTTTTTCTTAAAGTCCATACAGAATCAATAGTTGGGAACATTAAAAAATCGTGAGATTTGTTTATTTGTACAGCAATGGCTTCGTTATTCTTGTTCTGGTAGATACTTTTTTTATTATAGGCATTGTAGGGTTTTATATCACGTTTTTGAAAACCATTACTATTTACGACAAACTTTGGAGGCTTAACGGGTGAAATAGTTGAAAAAAACAGAGCGGTATCTTTTATACTACTAAATGTTTCTTTATACTCGGGAGATTTTAATTTAAATGATTTAAAATAATTATCCGCATCGGTATTATTATCGGTTACAATTCCTAATAAATAATAATCTTCGCCCTTCAATGTAGTGTATAAGTGCAGTTTTTTATGTATTAAAGTATCTATTTCAGAAAATGAAGTTAAACCATTATTTTTAAATTGTTTATAGGTTGGTTTTAAATTTAATTCTTTATAAAATCTTTTCTGAATTTGTTTTAATTCAAAAGTGTCTTCTTCAATAAAATTATAATCATGTAGTGTGGCTTTTTTTAAAAACCGATAGGTATTATTAATAGAATCATATCCTTGTATAAACCTATTTCCGTTTCTTTTTTTATTTGTAAATGTATAATACGAAGGCATGTCTACTTCAAAATCTTTATAAGTAGATGAAACAGTTTGAAATGTTTTTTTTAAGTCTTTAAAATGAATACTATTAAATATAGTATCTGCATATTGATTTACATATTCTCCATGACCGCCCATTTTAAAAATTATAATTTCTAATGGAGTAATAAAAATCTGATACCTTTGGTATTCGCCATTTTTAAGAAGATTTTTTAAGTCAATTCCTTCAAAACCATTCCTAGAAATTTTGTTTTTTTCAATAATTTTCCCTGGAATATTTTCAAATAGCAATTTGTCAATATCTTCAATTGAATAAGTTTCTTCTTTTTTTAAATAAGAAAATGTAGGAATCCTATTTGCTGTAAAAAAGCTTCCGTTTGTTAAATCTGGCGAAATGTAAAATGTATTAGAAAATTCGGCAACAGGATATAATTTATTAGGCAATAAGATTGAAAAAAGTTCATCATCAACAGATTGTTTTGAGTATTGATTTTCTTTAATCTTGTTTTCAAATTGTTCTTTTAGCTCTGTACCCTTTTTTGAAGCTTTTGAGGTCAATGCTTTAACAGTATATCCTTTTTTTCTCAACAAAGAAATTACACCATTTTCACCAGGTAGATGTGCAGCGCCAATGCCTGTAAATACTTTTGAATGTTGTATTATAGAGTCAAGTTTAGCGACCATGTTTTGATTTCGAGTATACAGCATATTTTTTAAATAGTGTTGTGTATACATCCCTTGATCTAAAGAGTCTAGTAAATTAATATTACGCTCTCTATAAGCATCCTGTAATAGTTGTAATGGATCTTGTTGTTGCATTTTTTTTTGCAACCATTCTGCGGGTTTTTCTTTTGTACTATTAAAACTTGCACGACCTACTAAAGCAGTAGATTCTTCCAAATTTTCAAGAGCAATTACAGGTTTTCCAAATTTAGAACCTGCTTGGTAGATAAACATATCTAAATAAGTGTCTTCTTCAAAATTTTGAGAATATTCATCTGTCCTATATAGAATGTTGTTTATCATTTGGTCTTCAAAACCCAAATAAGCTGCTATTTCTTCTTTTTTTGGGTTTGAAATTAAAAAAGATCGTGAATAAAATCCTTTTGTCATAAAGCTTTCTCCGAATCCTAAACCCATATTATCCTCATTATCTAACCATGTATTTGGGTCAGATTCTAGTGCAATGACATCACTTTTATCTAAAGCTTCATAAAAAACATCATCTAATCTAAATGCAATTTTTTTACTCACATGCATAGTTCCGTAGAGATAAGAACTTTGCGATAGTCCATTTCCAGAAATTTCCCAAAGAAGACTATTTTTCTCTTGTGCAATAGTAAAAGTAGAAATGAAAATTAAAACAAGAGTAAATACTATTCGCATTGGCGTATTTTTGGTTTAAGTAGTAGTTTGTATGCCTCGTAATTGCAATATATAACGTTGTTTGTACAAATGTATTTTTTAATCATTTAAATTTTTGACCATAACCCTTGTATGAGCAATACTTTCAGGATAATTTTTTTGTAAAAACAAGATTAATTTTTCTCTTACAAGCACGCGCAAATCCCAAGCGGTTGGAGAATCTTTAGCGCTCATAAGAGCTCTAATTTCAACACTTTGTGGTTTAGAGTCAGTTACTTGTAATACATTTACCTCACCGTCCCATAATTCTGTATTTTTTAAAATATTGGTAAGCTCTTTTCTAAGTTCATCAAAGGGCACATTATAATCTGTGTATAGAAAAACTGTTCCTAGAATATCAGATGAAGTTTTAGTCCAGTTTTGAAATGGAGTATCAATAAAATAAGTTGTAGGAACAATTAAACGTCTTTTATCCCAAATATTTACAACCACATAAGTGAGTGTAATTTCTTCAATACGACCCCATTCTCCTTCAACAATAACAACATCATCAATTTTAATAGGCTGCGCAATGGCTATTTGAATTCCCGCTAAAATACTGCCTATCATTTTTTGAGCAGATAACCCTAGAATAATACCTGCAACTCCTGCTGAAGCAAAAATACTAACTCCAATTTCACGAATACTATCAAAACTCATTAAGGCTATTCCAATTGCTAAAATTATGAATATGAATATGATGATTCGCTCTAAAATATTAAATTGAGTATATATTTTACGTGCTTGAAGATTATTTGATGCTTTAACATCATAATTTGAAATTATTTTTCTTTTTATGATACGTAATGTCGAAATCAACAACCAAGTAATAGATAAAATAAAAAGTAACGTACTTATTTTAGTAAGCGCATATGATATATTGCTAATACCTAAATTCTCATGAATTACTCTTATTCTGATAAAAATTCCAATGAAAAGTATAAATATAGGAATGCTTAATTTTTTGATACTGTTTTTATCAATTATATACTTAGGGTCTCTCCCAAACCTTTTAAGTATTTGAATTGTAATAAATTGTAGAAGTAGTAAAACTACAATTGCAATAACTAAATATAATAATGCATTTGGTTTTTTATAAAGGTTCGTAAGCATTATCTATAGATTTTAATTATTAAAATGCAACATAAGAAAATGAAGTTATTTTGGTGTTAAATCCTTGTGAAAATTGAATTTAACTATATTATCATAAATAAAGTAATTTAAACTTTTAAAGATTATAAATTTTGCATGTATTATTTTTACAATCGAAAAGGAAATTAAAAAGATAATGAAGGGAGTTTTATTAGTTAATTTAGGATCGCCACAAAGTCCTACCGCAAAAGATGTAAAACCATATTTAGATGAGTTTTTGATGGACGAAAGAGTGATTGATGTTCCAAATCTTTTAAGAAACATTATCGTTCGAGGGATAATTTTACAAACAAGACCTAAAAAATCTGCGGAGGCGTATGCTAAAATTTGGTGGGAAGAAGGATCTCCATTAATTGTTATTTCTGAAAGATTTACTGAAAAGGTTAGGAAGTTAACAGAAATACCTGTAGCATTAGGTATGCGTTATGGAAAAATGACCATAAAAAATGCACTACAGGAACTTAATGACAAAGGCGTAAATGAGGTTTTGCTAGTTCCATTATATCCACATTATGCAATGTCTTCTTATGAAACTGTAGTGGTAAAAACAATGGAAGTACAGCAAGAGTTCTTTCCGAAAATAAAGCTAACGACGTTACCTGCTTTTTATAAAAATCCAGAATATATAAAAGTACTTTCTGAAAGTATTGCTGAAGGTTTAAAAGATTTTGAATACGATCATATTTTATTTTCATATCACGGTATTCCAGAAAGACATATTAAAAAATCAGATCCAACTAAATTTCATTGCAAAATAGATGGTAGTTGTTGCAGTACAAATTCTGTAGCACACCATACATGTTATCGTCATCAATGTTATGACACTACCGAAAGTATAAAAGCATATTTAGGTCTTCCTGAAGATAAAGTCAGTGTATCTTTTCAATCAAGGCTACCTAACGATCCTTGGTTAAAACCTTATACCGATTTTGAATTTGAACGTTTTCCGAAAGAAGGAAAAAAAAGGCTTGCAGTAATAACTCCTGCATTTGTTTCTGATTGTTTAGAAACCTTAGAGGAAATAGCGATGGAAGGCAAGCATCAATTTCAAGATGCTGGAGGTGAACAATACAAGCATATTTCTTGTTTGAATGATCGTGATGACTGGGTAAATGTAATGGCAAAATGGGTAAATGATTGGCAAGAAACTAACCAACTACCAGAATAATGGCAAAAGTTTCCGCTGAACAATTAGGGTCGGAACCCATTGGCAAATTGCTTATAAAGCAAGCTGTCCCAGCATCAATTGGTATTTTGGTGATGTCTCTTAATGTTTTAGTAGATTCTATTTTTGTTGGAAATTGGATTGGTTCTATTGCTATTGCAGCTATTAATGTCGTATTGCCAGTATCTTTTTTTATTGGTGCCCTTGGAATGTCGGTTGGTATAGGAGGATCTAGTATAATTTCGCGAGCTTTAGGAGCAAATAATCAAGAAAAAGCTTTAAAAACCTTTGGTAATCAAATCTCTTTAACGCTATTGATTACTATTTCAATGGTAATTTTAGGATTGATTTATGTGGATGCAATCATTCCTGCCTTTGGAGGTAAAGGTGGCATTTTTGAGCCCGCAAAAATATACTATACAATTGTTTTATATGGAGTGCCTTTTTTAGCACTTTGTATGATGGGAAATACTGTCATTCGTGCAGAAGGAAAGCCAAAATTTGCAATGATTGCCATGATTATTCCTTCTGTTGGAAATCTAATTATGGATTATGTTTTTATCTATATTTTTGATTGGGGGATGGAAGGTGCAGCTTGGGCAACAACCATTGGTTATGTCTTATGTTTTGGATATATATTTTACTTTTTTTTATCGAAAAATTCAGAACTCAAACTTAGTTTTTCACATTTGAGTTTTGACTTCCCAATTTTGAAAGAAATAAGTTCTTTAGGGTTTGTTACATTAGCAAGACAGGCAACAACAAGCGTTGTTTATTTATTAATGAACAATATACTATTCGGTTTAGGTGGCGAAGCAATGGTAGCTGTTTATGCAATTATAGGCAGGATGTTAATGTTTGCTTTATTTCCTGTTTTTGGAGTTACACAGGGGTTTTTACCAATAGCAGGCTTTAATTATGGCGCAGGAAAATATGAAAGAGTACGAGAAAGCATTAATACCGCAATTACGTATGCTGTAATTTTAGCCACACTGGTTTTTATCGGGTTGATGATTTTTCCAGCAGAAATAGCGGGATTATTTTTAAGTACTAAAGAAGGAATTCCTGAAAGCGAATTGGCAGTAAATGCTTATGTTCTAGAACACACTCCTTTAGCTATGCGAATGGTTTTTGCAGCAACTCCAGTTATTGCTTTACAATTAATAGGAGCAGCTTATTTTCAAGCTATTGGTAAAGCTATTCCTGCCTTGTTATTAACGCTTACAAGACAAGGTTTCTTTTTTATACCCTTAATAATAATTTTACCAATCTATTTAAATGAATTTGGAGTTTGGTTGTCATTTCCTATAGCCGATATTTTAGCAACTATAGTTACGGGTTATTTTTTAAGAAAAGAGATAAAGAAAGATTTGGTTTTTTAAATTTTAAGACCAGCTTTTTTTCTACTTATTTTAGTAATGATTAACTTCAACCAAATTCAACATTTTAAAATTTAATTACTTATTCGTAACATACAAATGGAGAATCTTTACGGGTATATAAAATCATTACATTTAATATTTGTAATTACATGGTTTGCAGGTCTTTTTTATGTGCCTCGATTATTTATAAATCATATTGAAGCGTCATTAAAATCTTCACCTGAAAAAGAAATATTAACCAAAGAATTTAAAATAATGACCAAAAGACTTTGGTATATTATAACATGGCCTTCTGCAATTTTAGCCATAATCTTTGCTGTTTGGTTATTAATTTTAATGCCGGGATGGTTGCAACAATCTTGGATGCATGTAAAGTTGGGATTTGTTTTTCTATTGATTTTATATCACTTAAAAAATCATCAAATATTCAGGCAATTACAAAAAGACGACATACGATATACCTCAAATTACATGCGTATTTGGAATGAAGGGGCAACTATAATTTTATTTGCGATAGTTTTTTTGGTAGTTTTAAAAAGCGCCTTTAGTTGGATTTATGGCGTGGTTGGAATAATCCTTTTAGGAGTTTTACTAATGCTTGGAATTAAACTCTATAAACGAATTCGAGATAAAAATTCAGAAGCATAACTTTGAAATAATCACTAGATTTTTTTTGGTTCAATTATTGTTATCTTTAAAATTCAAATTAAAAGTTATTGTTCGAAAAATTTTCACTTAGATCGCGCATATTTATTTCTATGATTTTATTGGTGTTGTTGGCATCAGTATTAATCGCAGGAGTTACTATTTACCAATACGGAGAACAATCTAAAGATTACCATGAAGATCGTTTAGAACGAAAAGAAGAACAAATAAAAGAAAATATTAAATACACCTTACAAAGAACAACTTATGCCCCTACTACCGAAAATTTAGATTTAATTTTTAAAGATGAAATTTATCAAATTGCAGATGTTCTCAATGTAAATTTTAATATTTATGATTTAGAAGGTGGACTCATAAAAAGTTCTCGCCCTAAGTTCGAGAATGATTCTATTTCTATGTGTTTAAGCCCTGAAGTTTTAAATCATTTAGAGACAAGTGTAAAAGCGCGTTATTTAGAAGAAAAGGCTACAGCTGGAGACAATTATCAAGCATCATATACTTATATTACTGACGGTAAATTTAAGCCTATCGGGATTTTAAACCTACCTTATTTTGAAGATAATTCTTATAATGATAAGGAGTTGAGAGAGTTTTTATTGCGTTTAGGAGGAGTCTATCTTTTTATGCTAATGATTGCTATTTGGTTGGCTTATTTTGTATCTAAGTACATTACACGTTCTTTACAAACAGTTTCTGACAAGATGAATACTACTTTTTTAACAAAGAGAAATGAAAAAATTAGTGTCCGCAATCCTACAGAAGAAATAGGCAAACTTATTAATGCATATAATGCAATGATTGATGAGTTAGAAATAAGCGCAATAAAATTAGCAAAAGGAGAGCGCGAACAGGCTTGGCGTGAAATGGCAAAACAAGTGGCGCACGAAATTAAAAACCCTTTGACACCCATGCGATTAACTGTGCAGAGTTTTGAGCGAAAGTTTGATGCAAATGACCCTAATATTCAGTCAAAAGTTGCGGAATATTCTAAAACTTTAATTCAGCAAATTGATACAATGAGCAGTATTGCTGGAGCATTTTCAAATTTTGCAGAGATGCCCGCGCAACAAAATGAAACCCTTGATGTAGTAAAAATTGTAAAATTAGGATTGGATATTTTCAATGAGAATTATATTCATTTTATAGCTGAAGAGAAAGAACTAATATCAAAACTTGATCGTACACAGTTAATTAGAGTTGTTACAAATTTAGTCAAGAATGCTATTCAAGCTGTTCCAACAGTTGAGTCGCCACGTATTTTGGTAACAGTTTCTTCTGAAGGAAAGTATGTAAAAATAGCTGTGGCTGATAATGGTATTGGTATTACAGATGAATATAAAGACAAAATATTTGAGCCTAAATTTACGACAAAGACGAGCGGAATGGGTCTTGGATTAGGGATGGTTAAAACTATCGTTGAGACCTATTGCGGAACAATCAATTTTACATCATCACCAGGAAAAGGAACAGTATTTACAGTTAAGTTTCCGAGAGAGAACCCAAAATAATTTAAAGTTCTTTTCATTCTCGAATTTGACCATCTCCATAAACATAATATTTATTGGTAACCAATTCGTTTAGTCCTAAAGGACCTCTATGATGTAATTTATCTGTACTTATTGCTAATTCAGCACCTACACCCATTTGTCCACCATCTGTAAATCTAGTAGAAGCATTTTGATACACTGCGGCACAATCTACTTGTTCCATAAAAATTTGAGCTTTATCGCTGTCTTTTGTCATTATAGTTGCAGAATGGCCTCCTGAATTTTTATTTATCATAGCAATTGCCTCATCAATAGAAGTTACTGCACCAATACAGCATTTCATAGCTAAAAACTCTTCTTTCCATATAGCATTTTCCGAAATTAAATCAGCATCTTTTAAGACAGTCTTTACATCATTATCAACTAAAATTGAAACACCATTATTTTTTAAAATGATTTCTAAATCGGATAGTTTTTCTTGATAATTTTCAATCTCTGAACTAATCAAAATTTTATCAAGTGCATTGCAAGCCGATATTTTATCGGTTTTGGCATTTAAAATTACACGTATACTTTGTTTCCAATCGGCATTTTTATCAATAAATAAGAAGTTGTTTCCTCTTCCACTTACTAATACAGCACATTTTGCATGTTCTTTTACAAACGCTATTAATTTATCACCGCCTCTTGGAACAATTAAATCAATTTTTTCAGTAGGATTCTTTAGAAACTCTTGAGTTTCCTTCCTGTTCAATACTAATAACTGAATGTAGTCTGTAGGCAAATTATAAGCTTTTAAGGCCTCATGCCAAAAATCAACAAGAACTTTATTACTATTTAGAGCTTCTTTTCCACCTTTCAATAATATTTTATTATTTGCTTTAAAGGCAAGAACTGCCGCTTCAATAGTAACATCTGGTCGTGACTCGTAAATAATCATGATGGTTCCAAATGGAGCAGTTTTATTTATGATTTTTAAACCATTCTCTAATTGTTGTTCTGTTATTTGTTGATGTATTGGATCGTCTTGATCTTTTACTTTGGTTACAGCAGTTATCATTTCATCAATCTTTTTATGATTGATAACTAATCGGTCATACATAGCTTGATCATCTTTAGTAAATAAATCAAGATCTTTTTTATTTGCATTTAACAATTGCTCTCGATTCTCATCTAAAATTCGAATCATGGCTGCAAGCACCTTATTTTTTATTTCTGTGGATATTAATTTCATATTAAACTTCTATTTCTTCTTTAAGGGCAACTTTTGTACCCACTTTTTTTCCGTCGATTATATCTATAATCGTACGATCTTTTTTTCCATTTGCAATAAAGGTTGGAATATTTTTAGCAGCTGATTGTTGTGCGTATTCTAATTTTGAACCCATACCGCCACGCCCTTCAGCTTCTCCTTTAGTATTGTCTTGTATGAATTTATTTAAGTTTTCATCTGGGCTTACATGCGCCACAAGATTGCTATTTTTTGCGTCTGGATGCCCGCTATAAAGACCATCAATATCTGTCAGTATTATAAGTTTATCTGCATTGACTAATTGGGCTATAAGGCTGGCAAGTTCGTCATTGTCAGAGAACATAGACATGGTAACCGATACAGCATCATCTTCATTAGCGATTGGGATTACACCTTCTGCCAATAAGCCTTCATAACAGTTTATCATATTTTGACGGTGTACACCAGGACTAAAATCTCTTTTTGTTGGAAGAACTTGTGCACATTTCATTCCATAATCTCGAAAGATATTATAATATAAACGCATCATTCTAGGCTGGCCAATCGCAGAATAAACTTGTCTTTTTTGTGTTTTATCTTTAATACTAGATTTTCCTAACACCTCCATACCTGCAATAACAGAACCTGAAGAGACAAGAATAGTGATAATTCCTCTTTCATATAATTCTGCAATTTGCTTGACCAGTTTTTTAAGTACAGGCCTAACAATTCTATTATCTCTATTGGTCATCACATTTGTTCCGACCTTTATGACAATTTTTTCTTTATACATATTGCTTTTCTTTTCCAAGTTCAACAGCACGGTCAAAAGCTGCAAAGGCAGCTTCTTTGATTAATTCACCTACATTATTATCTTCCATAGAATTTAACGCTGCGCGTGTTGTACCACCCTTACTTGCCACTTTTTCCATCCAAGAATTTGGAGATAAATTGTTTTGATTAAAAAGTTCAATGGCTCCCGTAAACGTCTGAGCGACTAATACTTTAGAAACGTTTGGAGAGAAGCCCATTTGTAATGCAGCTTCCATCATACTTTGCATAAAATAAAATACATAAGCTGGACCACTACCTGAAATTCCTGTTGAGGCATCAATATAATTTTCATCTTTAACTAAAATAGACTTTCCTGTAGTATCAAGTAAGCTCTCTATGGTTAGCAATTCTATCCTAGAAACTTCGGGAGAGGCCACATACGAAGTAAGGCCTTTACCAATTTGTGCTGGCAAATTAGGCATTGCACGAATTATTTTATGTAGACCTGTTGTTTCTTTAATTGTTTGAATAGTTACACCCGCCATGATTGAAACTAGTAACTGCTCTGATGTCACTAATGGATTTAATTTTTTAAATAACTCTTCAGCATGATGTGGTTTTACTGCTATAAAAATAATATCTGCATCTGGAGCGCAATCTTCTAAATTCCGGTGTGCGTCAAAGTTTGACATTTGATGTACTTCTTCAAGTTTTTCTTCGGAAGTATCAAGAACCATGATGTTCTCTTTTTTTAAGAGCTTAGATTTTGACATTCCTTTAGCGTAGGTAAGGCCCATATTTCCAGCGCCTATTACTAGTACTTTCATAAGTTGTTTTTGGTTTGTTAATTATATTAAATCAGCATTATTAAATAAAGAGCATACAGTCTTCGCAGTTTTTTACTTCACCATAATAGGTGTTTCTGTATTTGTGAAGTGTTTTTACAGGAAGCCCCATAAAGTATTGTTTTATGTAAGTTACTTTTGTGCTAAGTCTACCCATTTTTCGTGTATAGCGTTGTTCGTTTTTTGTCTCTCTTTTAATGTATACTAACTTCATTTTACTCTAATTTTTAATGCTTTAACTTAAAATTTTAATAGACTAAGACAAAAAATAGATGTTAATCTTTTGTTATTCCGTTTTAAGTAGTGATAGCTGTCTTTTCATGCTTCATCATTATATGTAGCACTGACTATTGCAATAAAGCAAATCGTGCTAGGAGTCTTTAAAACAACCTTATAAGGCTTTCAAAATTTGTTTGTTTAAATTTGTAATACTTGCCGTATAGATTTTTATATTTAGAAAGGATAAAATTAAGACTTATGAAATTCGAACATATTGTAGTTAATAAAGAAGCTTATTTAGCAACGATAATTGTAAACCGTCCAAATAAATTAAACGCTCTTAATCGAGATACTATTCAAGAACTTCATGAGGCCTTTAAAGCTTTGGCTAAGGATAAAAAGATCAAAGTAATTATTTTAACGGGCAGTGGGGAAAAAGCTTTTGTTGCGGGAGCGGATATTGCTGAATTTTCTGATTTTTCAGTTAAGGAAGGTGGTAAATTAGCAGCTAAAGGGCAAAAATTATTATTTGATTATATTGAGAATCTTTCCACACCAGTAATTGCAGCTGTAAATGGATTTGCTTTAGGTGGTGGTCTTGAATTAGCAATGGCTTGCCACTTTAGAGTAGCGAGTGATAATGCTAAAATGGGTTTACCAGAAGTTTCTCTTGGGGTTATACCTGGATACGGTGGTACACAACGATTACCACAATTAATAGGAAAAGGTAGAGCAAATGAATTAATTATGACAGCGACCATGATAGATGCTCAAAAAGCACTCACCTATGGTTTAGTAAACTATGTAGTTTCCCAAGAAGAATTATTACCACTTTGTGAGAAATTAGCAAGTAAGATATCGAATAATTCGTCTGTTGCCATTAGTTATGCAATAAAAGCAGTAAATGCGGGTTTTAAGAATGATAAAGATGGTTTTGAAGAAGAAATAAATGCTTTTGGAAGTTGTTTTGGCACTTTTGATTTTAAAGAAGGAACAACAGCTTTTTTAGAAAAAAGAAAAGCAAATTTTGAATAGCCATCTTAAAAAACTAAAATAACCTAATATAATACCTAACCAACATGCGTAATAGATATTTTTTAACGCTGTTTTTTATTGCCTTTTTTAGTCTTCTAAAGGCACAAGAAATGCCTATTTCATATACTTTTGGAGAAAAGTATAACGATAAGTATAAATATTCAAACCTACTTACAATGGCTCCAGATGGTCAAGGAGGCAGCATTTTAATTCGTTCTTATTTTACTGGAATTATTCTAAAACCAAGAGGATATTTTATTGAGCATTACAATCAGAATTTAGAGTTAATTGAAGAGTTTAATTATAAGCTGAAAGATGTTAATTATGTTGATGCTTTTGTGAAAAACGGACAAGTATATCTTTTGTTTTTAGAGTATAACTATGGTTCAAAAGCTTATGAATATATTATACATAAAAGTTCGTTTTCATCATTTAATTTTACAAAACAAACCATTTTATCTATAGATTCTGATCCAGTAGAAGAACCTTTAGATCGTAATTATTACAATAGAAATTTCTCTTCTGGTTTTACAACAACAGTACTTTTTGATAAAGATAAATCTGCATTCGCTATCAGTTCGCATCATAAAAAGGGGAAAGATAATAAGCATACTATTTCAGTTTTTGATACCAGTCTAAATAAATTAATGGAATATGACTTTTCAAGCGAAATAGAGGATAAAAACTATGCTTTTGAAAATATGGTTATTTCAAAAAATCAATCTGATGTATACTTAACAGCCAAAGCATATTTTAAAAAGAAAAGATTTGCCGCTACCGAAAGAAAGTTTCAATATGAGTTATTACAAATAAATAGTAGTGGAGGTAAGGTTCAGGAATTTAACGACCCGGGAATTTTTCCTGAAGCACTAAATCCAATAGTCCATGCAAATAAATTAGTTTGTGTTGGGTTTTATGCAAATCGCAAAGACAATAGATATAATGGGGTTGTTTATTTTGATATAGATCCATCAACAATGCAAATTAAAGATAAAAAGTATCACCCATTTTCAGATCAATTTATGATTGATAAATTTGGTAGAGACGAAGAAGAGATTGTAAAAAATTTAGTTTTTAAAGAAGTTGAAGTTGAAAAAGACAATAGTATCTTATTTAATGCTGAAGAGTATTTTGTGACGTCGAGTGTACAAAGAGATCCAACAGGTTCTAGTGTTAAAATAGATAGATACCATTATAATGATATTGTTAGCGTTAAGCTTAGCGCTGATGGAAATTTGGTATGGGCAAGAAACATAAATAAATCAGAAGTAACACAAGGCGACCCAGCATACACATCATACTGTTCTTATACGAAAGGAACAAACACCTATTTTTTTATAAGTACAGCAACCGAGAATCCGCAACAATTAAGTGATGAGCGTATTTTATTTAAACAAGGATTAGGAAGAAACAGAAATATTTTTCTAATCAAATTAGATGAAGCTGGTCATATGAGTTATGAAAAAGTAATTGATGATTATGAAGCTAGGCTTCCATTAATGGTTTCTATTCCTTTAATTGATAATGAAAATGACAGACTTCTTTTTTATGCTAAAAGAGGGACTAAAAAACAATTGGTTAAAGTAAATTTTAATTGAACTAAATCTTAAAATTTTAGTCTCTAAATTTAACATCAAACTATATTAAATATTGGATTATTTCCATAAATTTGGAATAAATCCAATAAATTGAATAAACAAGATTATATAAAAGGGAGGGGTGCACAGCAAAATACGGTTAATAAATTTTTGCAGTTTAGTAATGAAACCCGAGATGATTTTTTAGAATTCTGCCGTATAGAAGGCGAAGAAGCAGATAAGAATAAGACCCAGTACATTCCAATTTTTCCAAAAACCATAGTCAATAAAGTTACGAGCCCCGATATAGGAATGGGCTATTCTATGAACCCATATCAAGGGTGTGAACATGGCTGTATTTATTGTTATGCTAGAAATACACATGAGTATTGGGGTTATAGTGCAGGGTTAGATTTTGAAAGAAAAATTTTAATTAAAAAAGATGCGCCAAAATTACTAGAAGATAAGTTAAAGAGTAAAAATTGGAAGGCACATACCATTGTTATGTCAGGGAACACAGATTGTTACCAACCTGCTGAACATAAATTTCAAATTACTAAAGCATGCTTAGAAGTTTTCTTAAAGTATAAGCATCCAGTTGGGATTATAACAAAAAACGCACTGATCTTGCGTGATATAAATATTTTGAGTCAGCTTGCTAAAGATAATTTGATAGGGGTGAATGTTTCTATTACTTCTTTATCTGAAGAAACAAGGAGAATTTTAGAGCCTAGAACAACAACAATTAAAAAGAGACTAGAAACTATTCGAATATTGTCAGAGAATAATATTCCTGTAAACGCGATGTTGGCGCCAATTATTCCAGGGATAAATAGCCATGAAATACTAAATCTTGCGAAGACTGTTTCAGAAAATGGAGCTTTATCTTTTGGGTTTACCGTAGTTAGATTAAATGGTGCTATCGGACAAATTTTTTCTGATTGGATTCGTAAAACCTTACCCGATAGAGCTGATAAAGTGCTGCATCAAATACAAGAATGCCATGGAGGCACTTTAAATGATAGCCGTTTTGGAATTAGAAGTAGAGGGGAAGGAAAAATTGCTACTCAAATTCATGATGTAATGCAATTAGCAAAACAGAAGTATTTTAAAAATAAGACTTTTCCTAAATTAAATACCGAACTACATGAGCAGTTTAAAGATGGACAAATGCGTTTGTTTTAAAAAAAACGGCTTGATTATTATCAAGCCGCTTAATTATTACAATTTTTGAATTTATTTTAGTTCCCACCCTTTACGGTAAGTTCCTTTTACCCATTCATTAGCTTTTTCGTAGTTAGTAACACGCATATTAGCACCATCCCATAAAATTTTGCGTCTTCCAGGATATGCAAAAGGCTCCCAATCTCCAGGATTTTTACCTGGTTTTAATTCTTTATATTGGTATGCTTTTATAGCTAAATTACCCATTAAAACGGCTTCGGTTAATGGACCAGCTTTTGCAAAATCAGAAGAAGTAGGAGTGCCATTAATACAACCATTTACAAAGTTCATCGCATGGCCTGAAGTATCTCCTTCAATTCTAATTAATGATGGTTTTGGAGGAACAAAAGTTGACATTTTCTCAGAAGGCAATAAGCGAGGATTTTTTGAATAAGTATCACAAACTAAAATACCTTTTGTACCATAAAATACACTTCCTCCATCAGAATTTCCAATATTTTCACCATCTTTAAGTTCATCTGGTAATTTAGGTTTAAGACCTCCATCATACCAATTTAATTCTATATCACCTTGAGCTGCTGTGTTAAATTTTAAGCGTATGATAGAAGAAGATGGACAAGATTGGCTATAATCAGCTTCAACGAAATCTCCAATCCAGTTCGTAGTACAACTAGCTTCTGCTTCTGTCGGATACCCTAAGCTTAAAACACTAAATGGAGTTTCCATGATATGACATCCCATATCTCCTAATGCACCGGTTCCAAAATCCCACCAACCACGCCATTTGAATGGCAAATATCCGGAATAGAAAGGTCTGTCAGCCGCAGGGCCTAGCCAAATATCCCAATCCAATTCTTTTGGAATAGGATCACCTCCTTTTGGTAATGGAATACCTTGTGGCCAAACGGGTCTATTTGTCCAACAATCTACTTTATAAACTTTACCTATAGCTCCAGAATCAATCCATTCTTTTGCTTGTCTACTACCTTCGCTTGATGCTCCTTGGTTTCCCATTTGTGTAACAATACCATTTTCTCTAGCTACAGTAGTTAACAATCGTGCTTCATTAATGTTATGTGCTAATGGCTTTTCAACATAAGCATGTTTTTTTGCACGCATATAAGGTAATGCAATAGTGGCATGGTTATGATCAGGAGTTGCTACCATTATAGCATCAATTTCATTTAAATGTTTTTCGTAAACTTTTCTGAAATCTTTGTATAATTTGGCTTTAGGGTGTAATTTTTGGCTTGCACCTATTTGACGATCATCAACATCACAAAGAGAAACGAATTTTACTTTTTTAGTTTCAGTCAGATCTCTTATTACTCCAGCTCCACGACCACCAGCTCCAAAAGCTGAAATGTATACAGTATCACTAGGAGGGACATGATTTTTTCCCAAAACAAAACTTGGAACAATAGAAAAAGCCGCTGTGGTAGCAGCAGCATTTTTAATAAATTTTCTTCTTTGCATGATGATTTAGTTTGATTAAGATTTACAGCACAATATACAATAAAATATTAGTAAAACGATTTACTTGTATTTTTTTCTATCAATTTAATAAGTAAAGCCTATGTTTTTTATTGAATTGATTTTTTGTATTAAATATAAATTTATCAAAATTTACTTAGAAATAGATTAATTAAGTAACAATTTTAATATTTTAATAAGGATTCCATTCTTTATAAAATTGTTCTAAGTACATAAGTATGAACTGGTGTCTTTCTTCAGCAAGTTTTTTCCCTGCACTAGTGTTCATCTTATCTTTAAGAAGTAGTAATTTTTCGTAAAAATGGTTAATTGTAGGTGCAGAAGATTTTTTGTATTCTTCTTTTGTCATTTTAAGATTTGGAGAAATCTCAGGGTTGTATAATGGCCTATTTTTAAAGCCTCCATAATTAAAAGCTCTTGCAATGCCAATTGCTCCAAGGGCATCTAACCGATCTGCATCTTGTATTACTTGTAATTCAATTGAATTGAATTTTTTGTTCTGAGTCTCTAAGCTTTTTTTGAAAGATATATTGTCGATAATTTTTATAACATGATCTATTACTTTTTTATCAATTTGTAATGAAATCAAAAATTGACTTGCAAGTTTGGGACCAACAGTTTCATCTCCATCATTAAATTTAGCATCGGCTATATCATGTAAAAGAGCTCCTAAACTTACTACAAGAATATCTATATTTTTTTCATCTTTAGCAATTAAGAGCGAATTTCTGAAAACACGTTGAATATGAAACCAGTCATGTCCTCCTTCAGCATCATGCAATGTTTCTTTTACAAAGGCAATAGTTTCTTCAACAATTTTGGTATTGGTCATGAATATGAGGTTACTCCTGAGGTTATAATTTTTTCTACTTTTGAAATTAACTCATCAAAATCTCCAGAGTTCTCAATAGGTTCATGAACATCAAAAGTGATATGATTGCCAATGCCATTTGGAAATTTACCATAGCGTAACATTTTCCATGAATTATTAATACTAATAGGAACAATTAAAGCTGATGGAGCATTTTTTAGTAATAATTTAAGTCCGGTTGTTTGAAATTTTTTTGGGACTCCGGTTCTACTTCTTGTTCCTTCGGGGAAAATTACGGCACTTCTATTAAACTCTTCAATGTACTTTCCTAACTTTATAATTTGAGACAAAGCCTGTTTGCTATCTTTTCGATCTATAAGTACAGATCCCCCATGTTTTAAATTGAAGGAAACACTTGGAATACCCTTTCCTAGTTCTATTTTACTGACAAATTTAGGATGGTATTTTCGCATCCACCATATTATTGGAGGAATATCATGCATACTTTGATGGTTCGCAACAATAATTAAGGGTCTGCCAGCAGGAATATTGTGAGGGTTGTTAAATGAATACGTTGTTCCTAAAATAAAACTACATCTTGTTAAACACAAATTTAAAATACTAACTGTGCGTTTTAAGGCATCATAACCAAAAACATTGAAAGAAAACCATTGTATCGGATGAAAAAACAATAGGGTCAAACCAAAACAAATTTGGTAAATCAGGCTTAATGGGTATGCTAGAATTTTTTGCATGATACAAAAATAAAAAACCGCTCTTTTTAAAAAGCGGTTTTCAATAAAATTTTAATCTCTTTTTTAAAGAAATTTAATTTACAGTTTCTGATTAACAAAATTCGTCATATGCAGACATTAAATTTTCTGCAATAACTTCGGCAGGTCTTCCTTCAATATGATGACGTTCAATCATATGAACTAATTCACCATCTTTAAATAAAGCCATACTTGGAGATGATGGTGGAAATGGAACCATTAAGCTTCTTGCTTTATCAACGGCTTCAAAATCTACTCCAGCAAAAACAGTAACAATATGATCTGGTACTTTGCTATTTGTTAAACTAAATTTAGCGGCAGGTCTAGCATTAGCAGCTGCACAACCACAAACAGAGTTAACAACTACCAAGGTAGTTCCTTCTGCATTTACTGCTTTTTCCACTGCTTCAGCGGTATGTAATTCTTCAAACCCAGCAGATGCTAGGTCTTCTCTCATCGGTTTTACTAATTCTGCAGGATACATAGTCTATTTTTTTTCAAATTATAATAATTATCAAAGATAACCATTTTGTTGTACTTCTTCTCTAAGCCTTAACTTTTCATTAGCGTATATTTTGCTTTTGAAAATTATATCTTTGGCGAAAATTATTTTAAGTATGATTAAATGGGTTGCAGCTATATTGGGATATTTTGTTTTTCGTATCCCTGGTGCACTTTTAGGTTTTTTTGTTGGGAGTTTAATTGATAGTGCCAATAGTACATCTGGTGGTATCAAATCGGTTATAAATGATGCAAGACGGCAACAAGTTTCTCCAGCAGATTTTGAGCTCAATTTATTATCGCTTTGTTCTATTGTCATTAAAGCTGATGGTAAAGTTACCCAAAGTGAAATGGATTATGTACAGCGCTATTTTGTAAGTACTTATGGGAAAGAAAAAGCAAATGCTATTTTTAGAACATTTAATGAAGTCATAAAGAAGAGAGAAATTTCTGCTGAGCGAATTTGTAATTTTATGAATCAGCGCACTAGTATTGAGGTACGATTGCAGTTGGTGCATTTTTTGTTTAGTATAGCTCAAGCCGATGGTACTGTAAGTAATGCTGAGGTGCTTAAAATCGAAGAAATTGCTGGGTATTTAAGAATTAGAATTAATGATTTAGAAAGCGTTAAAGCGATGTTTATTAAATCGGCGGATAATGCCTATAAGATTTTGGAGATTGATAAGTCTGCTACAAATGAAGATGTTAAAAAAGCCTACCGAACAATGGCAAAAAAATACCACCCAGATAGAGTAAATACAGAAAATGAAGCTATTAAAAAAGGCGCTGAAGAAAAGTTTAAAGAAGTTCAAAAAGCCTATGAATTAATTCAAAAGGACAGAGGGATTAACTGAGATACCATTTTTTATTTTTCTTTAATTTATTCCACCAAATTAGCGTTCCAGTAATAGGCAAACTAGTAGCAATTAAACATGCTAAAAAATAGAGTAGTTTAGAAATTCCACCAAAAATCTCGCCTGTATGTATTGGCTTAATTGCATTAGCTATTTTCTGATTTGTTGGAATATCTGAATACATTTTTTTACTTAAAACAATCCCTTGATTATTTATTATAAGAGCATCTGCCGCTACGGTAGACCAGCTTTTATCATTATATTTTCTGATAGTAAATAATGGGTTTTGATCATTTGGGAATGAAATATTTATTTTTCCTTCATAATTTAACTCCTTATTTACAATGGCAATTGCCTGATCATAATTTATAGTTGGTGCTAAGGGATTAAGTTCAGAATTTATCTTTAAAGATTCACCACCTCTATTGCCAAATACTTTGGTGCCTAAGACTTTGCTTAATCCATCTCTATAACCTTCAAAAGACCAACAAAGACCTGTAATACCCATTATTAAAATAAAAATACATGCATAAAAACCCAAAGTATTATGTAAATCGTGATTGATTCGTTTCCATTTAGCAGTAGTTTTTATTTTGAAACCATGTTTTAAATTTTTCCATTTCATTTTTTTTGGAAACCAAAGAATAAGTCCAGTTATCGAAAGAATTAAAAATATAATAGTTGCAACCCCTACAATTGGCCTCCCGATTTTTGAATCTAAAAGTAGCCATCTGTGCAATTTGAACATGCTGAACATAAAGTCATCAACGGCTGTCTTTTGTGGTTCTACTATTTCTTGAGTGTAAGGATTTACAAGAAATTTAGCACCTCTTCGATCATTAGCATTTTTCTTTACATTAAATTCAAACGGTTCATTTTTTTCAGAAGGAATAACAACCCCAGTAATTGTTCCAGAAGTTTGTTTGGTAATTATTTCACTAAGCTCTACAATAGATTTTCGATCACCTTCAGGTTTTATAGATATCCCATTAGAAAAAAAGGCTTCTATTTCTTTTTCATAAGTTAATATAGTTCCACTCAAGCAAACTAAGAAAATGATAATACCACTTAAAAATCCTAACCAAAGATGTATGTCATTAAAAAATGTTCTTGTAGTATAAACTCTTTTTTTTGTCATAATTGAAAGAATAATTGTATTTGCTCAATAGATTTGAATAAATAAGACGCCAAATTTAAATGGAATATCTTGTAAAAAAAATTATTTAGATTCGTTTTAAATAATTTTTATCATATACTTAATTTTTAGAAGTATAATTTTGAATTTGTTACACTTAACTTTAGAGAAGAACCTAAAGAAATATTGTAAGTTTGAGAAGTTTTTAAAAAAGTAGTATGCAAGATTTTTGGTTTTACATAAAACTCGGATTAAATCATGTTCTTGATTTTGGAGCTTATGATCATATTTTATTTTTATCTGCGTTAGCAATACCTTTTACTTTTAAAAGTTGGAAAAAAGTTTTAGTTCTTGCCACTATTTTCACATTTACTCATTGTTTGTCATTAGCATTATCTGCTTTTGATGTTTTAACTGTTGATGTAACTCTAATCGAATTTTTAATCCCTATTACTATAGTAATTACAGCTGTATTTAATTTAATATATGCAACATCTGAAATTCAAGACAAGAATTTAGTAGTTCATGGGGTTGCCACAGCTTTTTTTGGTTTAGTTCACGGATTCGGATTTTCTAATTATTTTAATATGTTGATGGCCGAAGAAGACGATAAAATAACACCACTTATAGGGTTTGCTGGAGGGATAGAATTATCACAAGTTTCTATCATTCTCTCAATACTTTTAATAGCATTTTTAACCCAAAATCTAGCTAAATTAAAGCAATCTTTATATATCATTATTGCGTCAGTAATTGTTTTACTTATTACCATACCAGTATTAATAAAGACATATCCTTTTTGATTTTCACTTAAAATTAACCATTTACGGTTGTAAGGGTAGACTAAAGCAGGTATCTTAGTGTTTTATTTAACAAACACGTATTAGTTTTCTATAGGTTTTTATGAAGGAAATAAAGCAAAAAAAATACGATAAAGCCTATTTGAGAATGGCTAGTGAGTGGGGAAAATTATCTTTCTGTAAAAGAAAACAAGTCGGCGCAATTATTGTTAAAGATAGAATGATAATTTCTGACGGATATAATGGCACACCAACTGGTTTTGAGAATCATTGTGAAGATGAAGAAGGATATACAAAATGGTATGTTTTACATGCTGAAGCCAATGCAATATCAAAAGTAGCTTCTTCGACTCAATCTTGCAATGGAGCAACTTTATATATTACATTATCACCTTGTAAAGAATGTAGTAAATTAATACACCAGTCTGGCATAAAACGTGTTGTATATCAAAATGCTTATAAAGATGATTCAGGTCTTCAATTTTTAAGTAGAGCAGGAGTAGAACTTTTGCATTTATCTGATATTAAAGAAAATATATAGTTAGTAAAACAATAAATGAAGAAGAAACAACAGTATTTATGGCCAACAATACTAGCAGCAACGCTAGCTACAGGTGTTTTTATTGGAGGCAAACTTCATTTTAATGATACTCCAGAAAAACTTTTTACAACCAATTCTAAGAAAGATAAACTTAATCGTCTTATCGATTATATTGATTATGAATATGTTGATGAGATTAATACAGATAGTATTGTAGATGTTGCCGTAAATAATATTTTAGACAAATTAGATCCACATTCTGTTTATATCCCCAAAAAAGATATGGCAAAAGTCTCTGAAAATATGAAAGGAGATTTTGTTGGTATTGGGATTAGTTTTTTCATGGTAAATGATTCAATATCTGTTGTAAGAACTATAGAAGATGGCCCTAGTTTTAATAAAGGTATTATGCCTGGAGATCGTATTTTAATGGCGGATAATGATACTTTATTTGGTAAGAATATGCCAAATGCTATAATTATAGATAAGCTTAAAGGAAAACGGGGCACTCCAGTTAAACTTAAAATTTACAGAAAGAAAGATAATAAGACTTTTACGGTTACGATAAATAGAGATAATATTCCTTTAAAAAGCGTTGAAGCCGCCTATATGTTAACAAATGACATGGCATATATAAAAGTAAATAGGTTTGCAGAATCTACTTTTAAAGAATTTAAAACGGCATTAACTACGTTACAAAAACAGGGAGCTAAAAAATTAACTTTAGACTTAAGAGACAACCCAGGAGGTTATATGGGTATTGCCGAGCAGATGGCAGATGAGTTTTTAAAAGAAGGAAAATTAATTTTATTTACAAAGAACAAAAAAAATCAAATAGATAGTACTTACGCAACTAAAAAGGGAACTTTTGAAGATAAACCAATTTATGTACTAATCAATGAACGATCAGCTTCAGCAAGTGAAATTATTGCAGGAGCATTGCAAGATAATGACATAGGAACTATAGTTGGTAGACGCTCTTTTGGTAAAGGTTTAGTGCAGCGAGAAATGGAATTAGGTGATGGCTCAGCGGTGCGTTTAACAATTGCACGTTATTATACACCAACAGGAAGATCTATACAAAAAGACTATACAAAAGGGAATAAAGATTATTATCAGAAGTTTACTGAGCGTTATTCTAGTGGAGAGTTAGTTTCAGTAGATAGTATTAAAGTAGCAGATTCCTTAAAATTCACTACTCCAAAAGGAAAAGTTGTGTATGGAGGAGGGGGTATCATACCTGATGCCTTTGTGCCGATCGGGAATTATGAAGAAGAAGCTATAGGTTCATTAGAAAATGTAGGCGTAATGTCTCGTTTTGTATTTGATCATTTAGAAGAAGATAGAGCTCGCTATAAAGATTATTCTGAAAAAGAATTCATCACTAATTTTCATGTTGATGATGTGTTATTTGAGAAGTTTATCACCTATATGCAACAGTTTGGTAATCAAGGTATATCGAGTTTAAGATATTATGATTTTGAGGATAAAATAAAGTTGTATTTAAAAGCTTCAATTGCAGAGCAAATTTTCAACCCAAATGCTTATGCGATAATAAAAGGCAAAGATGATTCTATGCTTAAAAGAGTTCTTGAATTAGATAAACCAGAGATAATTAAGCAAACAGAAGCGCAAAAAATAGAAGACAATAATTAATTGTCTTCTATTTTTTTCTGAATTTTTTTTGACATCATAAATATAATCAAAAGTACAATTGCGCATAATGAAGCTACAATACCAATCATAGCAATTACACTATCACCTTCTAAAATATTTTTAAAATTTAATAATGTAATATTATAAATAATTAGGGCTATTGCTATAATGATAAGCACAATACTTAGGGCTTTATTCATGATTAAATCTTTATATTAATAATTTTTTTTGCAAAAATCTACTAGAAAAGTTGATTGATGTTGGCTGTAAATAATTTTACGGCTATGGCTAACAAAATTACACCAAAAACTTTTCGGATAACATTTAGACCAGCTTTACCAAGCAATTTTTCTATTTTTTTCGACGATTTTAAAACTAAATACACAAAAATGATATTTATAATTATAGCTACTATTATATTTTCCACATAATATTCTGCTCGTAATGATAAGATTGAGGTCATAGTTCCTGCTCCTGCAATAAGCGGAAAGGCTATGGGGACTATTGATGCACTTTCAGGAGCATCATCTCTATAAAGCGTGATACCTAAAATCATTTCTATAGCAAGAAAAAAGATAATAAAGGCTCCAGCAACGGCAAAAGAGTTTACATCAATACCAATTAAATTAAGTATTTCATCACCAACAAATAAAAAAGCAACCATAATTATTGCTGCTACTATAGATGCTTTTTCTGATTGAATATGTCCTACTTTATTACGCAAGCCTATAATTATAGGAATACTTCCTAAAATATCAATTACAGCAAAAAGGACCATTGTTGCTGTTGCAATCTCTTTAAAATTAAAATGTAAATTCATAGCAAAAAATTCTTTGCAAATTTACGGTTTAATTCAAGTATTGGATGTTTTAATTAGAAATAAAATAAGGAATAAATTAAGATAAAAGTATCTTTACAAATTCTTAATATAGTATATGTTTCAGATAGGAAAAACCTTGATATCCGAGGAAATTATAGAGAACGACTTTGTATGTAACCTTACAGCTTGTAAAGGTGCTTGTTGTATAGATGGTGATGCTGGCGCTCCACTTGAAGACAAAGAAACAGAAATATTAGTAGATATTTATAAAGATGTAAAACCTTTTCTAAGACCGGAAGGTATTGCTGTTATTGAAAAAGAGGGTGCTTTTGTTAAGGGCGATGATGGAGAATGGGAAACACCATTAGTTAATGGAAGTGAGTGTGCTTATGTAGTTTTTTCTGAGAATGGTACTGCAAAATGCGGATTAGAAGATGCATACAATGCTGGAGTTACCAAGTGGAAAAAACCAGTTTCTTGTCATTTATATCCAATTCGTATTCGTGAGTACTCTGAATTTACGGCTGTAAATTATCACAAATGGCATATTTGCGACCCCGCATGTTCATTAGGGTCTGAGCTTCAAGTCCCGATTTATAAATTTGTTAAAGAGGCATTAATTCGAAAATTTGGAAAAAAATGGTATGCAGATTTAGAAAAAGTTGCTTCAGATATGATTAAATAGTTGGTATATGAATAACAATTTTGGTTCCACTAGAATTGTTATTTTCATCATAAAGATCTTTAATTTCAAAATCAAATGAGTTTTCATAATCTTTAGAAAAGTTTGCTAAACGTTCTTTAGTAATATCGATGCCTATAGATTTTCTTTTTAGCACCTTATTTTCTTTTATAATTTCTGCAGCTTTTCTTCCAATTCCATTATCAGATATAGAAATTGAAGTAAAATAATCGTTCTCTTTTTTTACATTTATATGAATACTTTTATCTCCTTCCTTTGAAGATAACCCATGCCAAATAGCATTTTCTAAAAAAGGTTGCAAAATTAAAGAGGGTATTTTAATGGCATGTGTATCAATTCCATCTTCAATACTTATGTCAAAATTTATCTCATTTGAAAATCTTATATTTTCAATATTCATGTAAAGCTCTATGGTTTCTAGTTCTTCGGCTAATGATATTTCTTTTAATGATGAAGCTTCTAATATTTTACGTACAAGTTTTGAAAATTTATTAAGATAATAAACAGCATTTTTCTTTTCATTATTAATAATATAAAGTTTTATTGAGTTTAATGAATTAAAAAGAAAGTGTGGATTCATTTGACTTCGTAGCATACTCTGCTCTAAAGTCAGTAATTTCTTTTCATTTTTTAACTGATATTGTCTGTAAAGAATATATAAGATAAGGGCGCACAAGGCTAAAAGCAATGTGCTTACAAGAATGGTATTTTCATTCTTTTTTAATTTAAGTCTAACTAATTCATTTTCGCGAGCAAGTGTTTCAATTTGGTTGTTTTTTTTCTCGGTATCATACTTAAAAAGTATATCATTTACATATCTAACATTGGTTTCATTTGTAACCTCTTCTTCTATTATTTTAGATTTTTTATAATATTCTAAAGATTTTTTAAAATCATCCTTTTTAAAATATAGATCAGATAAAAATTTATAACCTAAGGCTTGAAAGGCTCTCAAATCATGTTTAGTTGCTAAATCAATACCTTCTAAAAGATTTTTTTCTGATTCATCAAATTGACCTAGCTCCATTAAATCCCATCCAAGATTGATATAGACAACTGAAGTAATAAATTTATCACCAAGCGCTATAGCTTTTTTTAATGTAGGCTCAAGAATATGAAGGGCTTGCTCTAATTTATTTTGTTTTATATAAACTTGCGAAATACTATTGTTACAAAGTATTCTCCCCATTTCATTATCTAACCCTTCATTAAAGGCTAAAGATTTTCTATAGTAATTAAGGGCTAAGTCTAATTGTCCTAACTCTTCATAGCATTCTCCAATATTTTGATTATTTATTGCTAACCCTAATTTATTGTTTAGACTTTGCTCTAATATGAGAGATTTTTTGAACTTTTCAATTGCTATGGTATACTGCTTTAAAGTAAGGTAAATATTACCAATCCCGTTTAAAGACACATTTATACTTCTCTTTAATCCCTCGGACGGTTCTTCAACTGTTTCAGCTAACTCTATTGCTTCTTGAGCGTAATCAAGAGCTGTCTTAATAGCATCCATACGCCTATATACAACACTAAGCATATTTAAACTAAAGACTTTTAGCTCTAAATTATTTGCAGTTTTAGCCACTTCAAGTGCTTCTTTATGAAGTTTTATTGCAATATTGTATTTAGAAGTATTTCTATATTTGGTTCCTATTTGATTTAGTGCATAAGATTCACCAGACAAATAGTTTTTTTTTGCTGAGGTATTTGCAAAATACCTCATTAATATAGTATCATATTTTGATGCTCGTAAAGCAAAATCTATATCCATATAAGATCTTGGAGCACTACTTATGATACTATCTGTTTTTTTTTCAAAACTTAAGGGTACTTCCTGTGAAAATGAAGAAAAAAAGATGAAGGTGACGAAAAAGAGCATTCTTTTTCTTAAGGAAACAAAAATTAAAGTATAGACGAGATTATTATATCTTTCTTTTTTTCTCTGCATATATCACTGCTTAAAATAAATCTAAAAAGTCTGACTTTTTTTGACGTGAAACAGGAATTTTATGATTTGATTCTAGAACAATATAACCATCAGTTTTAATAAATTCTTTAATTTTATTGAGGTTTATTATATAGGAGTTGTGAATTCTGAAAAATGTTTCTGGTGGAAGAATTTCATTTACTTCCTTTAATTTTTTAGTAAGAACAATTTTATGACCGTCAGTAAGATAAATAGTGCTATAGTTTCCATCAGATTCTGCATATAAAATTTCATCACTTTGTAGAAAAACAAGTTTGCCATCAGTATTAATAGTGATTTTTTTCTGAATCGAATTAGAATGAAAATTTAAAAGTATTTTTTCCAATCTATCAGCTGTATAGGTTTTTGAATTAAACTTTTTAATTTTCAGTATAGTATCATTTAAATCATCAGAATCAATAGGCTTGAGTAGGTAATCGATTGCTTCATTTTTTAAAGCTTTAATTGCATATTGATTATAAGCTGTTGTAATAACTACAGGAAAATCTTTATTCTTTAATTTTTGGATAAATTGAAAACCATCCATTGTAGGCATTTCAATATCTAAAAAAAGGCAATCAGGGGTATTTTCATTATCGTCAAGATATGCGAGTGCTTCTAAAGGGTTTGTAAAAGAAGCTACAACCGTTATTTCATCACTAAAGTTAGTAAGCTCCCAAGATAAACTTTGAAGGGCCTTTGTTTCGTCATCTACAATTACAGCTTCTAACATATATTGAAGTTAATAGTTACAAAATTAAAAGTAAATAATATTAGTTATTAATCTTATGTGTCAATGGTTTGATTTTAAGTACAATTGGATTAAAATACATAAAAACAGAATATTAAGAGGTTTTTCTTACATCTTTTAATGCTAAAAATTGATTCTTAATAAGATAAATTTTTCTTATTACCATTTATACAGTTTTCATCACCATTGGCACATAACCAAAAAACATGACGCTAATTTCGTATAATTTAGTCCTGCAAAATTGTTTAATTGATATAATAGGTTCCCTAAATAATTAAAGTTTGCTATAATAATGATTTTAAAAGCTAATAGCGATATATAATTAGTAAAGCAAACTAAAACTAACTTAAAAATTACAAAACGGGTCATGCAAAAATCAGTTATTTTATTTATTGTTTTGATAATTGTTATAGCAATTGCGGTTCTAACAGAAAATAAGGTCGAACATGAAAACACTAAAGAGTTAATTGCTCTAAGTGGTAGTCCGAAATAAATGAACGTGAAATTTAAATATATGACTATAAGTTACTCAAAAAATCGTGCAATGAATTTGCTTGGATGCATTATGGCCATGGTTTTATTTACTTCCTATGTGCCATATGTGGAGCGTTCAAATGATTATTCTATAGATAATGATTTCTTTTTTCAAATTTCTGGGAATTATAATAAAGTCATAAAGGGGGAAATGTGTTTTGAAACTTCATTTGAAACTACAAACCGAGGGGTTACATTCTCAACATTAAGGCTAGATTTAGAAAATACTAAAAACAATAAATTTTCATTGTTAATTTCAAAAGAGAATAGTGTTGAGCCTATTAGTCTAGGTACCTATAAAATCATAAATGAAAGAACAGGTTCTTTAAATTATTTTGACGGAGCTTTTGGCTATTTAAATATTTTATCATCTGATGAACTTCCTTTCTACACAGAAAATGGAAAAATTGTAATTACTAAAATAAATGAAAAAGTAATTGAAGGATTTATAAAACTAAGTTTAGAGAATTTCAATCAGAAAAAAATTATTATTTCTGGAAATTTTATAGCTAACAACATAAATTAATACTAAAAATAAATAAAAATATTTTGCAATAGAGAACTGTCAAACCAAAATAGCGGCTCAATAAAATGCATATTATTTAGTTAGGATATGTGTTGCTGTTTAAAACAGCAAGCTGATTTTTATAATAACAATTAATTGAACAGCTGTTTTTTAATTCAGATGTTTGGTTTTTAGGTTTCGGGGGGAACTTCCTAAACCATAACAGGTTCATTAATTGGTAAAAAAAATTTGTGTTAAAAGAGAAGCTTGGTTTGGCAGTGTTGCAAATAAAATAAATTATTTTCTAACTAAATTTTATTTTTATAATAGACCAAATAGTATGTTTTTATATACTTTTTGGTCTATTTTTTTACGTATAATTTTTAATTTCAAAATTTAGAAAATATTATTAAATCTATTTTTTCTAAAAGACCAACAAACATCACTTCTAAGGTTAGATTTCAACAACTCGTGTTAAAAACTTTGTGGTTTAAATAGCAAACAGCACTTTATTTACCCGTGATATTTTCCAATCTTTGTTAACCCATCACGTGAGTTTTTCCAGTCACGTATTTTTAATAAAAAATAGAAAAAGAATATGTCAGTAGTAGAGCCAATATTACAAGAAAACAAAAATAGATTTGTTATTTTTCCAATTCAACATAATGATTTGTGGGAATGGTATAAAAAACAAGAAGCTTGTATTTGGACTGCAGAAGAAATTGATCTTCATGAAGATTTGAATGATTGGAATAATAAATTAAATGATGATGAAAGATATTTTATAAAACATATCCTAGCATTTTTTGCTGCATCTGATGGAATAGTAAATGAAAACTTAGCTGAAAACTTTGTTAATGAAGTTCAATATTCAGAGGCAAAATTTTTCTATGGTTTTCAAATCATGATGGAAAATATTCATTCGGAAACATATTCTTTATTAATTGATACTTATGTTAAAGATGAAAAAGAAAAAACAATTCTTTTTCAAGCTATTGAGAATTTTCCAGCTATCAAAAAGAAAGCAGATTGGGCATTAAAATGGATAGAATCACCAAGTTTTGCTGAACGCTTAATTGCTTTTGCCGCTGTTGAAGGTATTTTCTTTTCTGGTTCTTTCTGTTCTATTTTTTGGTTGAAAAAAAGAGGCTTAATGCCAGGACTTACTTTTTCTAATGAATTAATATCAAGAGATGAAGGTATGCACTGCGATTTTGCAGTACATCTTCATAAAAAACATATCGTAAATAAAGTTTCAAAAGAGCGTATCACTGAAATTATTGTTGATGCTCTAAATATAGAGAGAGAGTTTATTACAGAATCATTACCTGCAAGTCTTATAGGAATGAATTCTAAATTAATGACTCAGTATTTAGAATTTGTAACTGATAGATTACTTGTGGAATTAGATTGTGAAAAAGTTTATAATTCAACAAATCCATTTGATTTTATGGATATGATTTCTTTACAAGGTAAAACTAATTTCTTTGAAAAGAGGGTGTCAGAATACCAAAAAGCTGGTGTTTTGAATTCAGATAAAGATGGAGATTCTCAGAAAATTAGTTTCGACGCAGACTTCTAAAATACTATAAAATTGCTTCTTTCTTGAAAGAAGTAGAATACCAAATTTAATTTTTTGTTGTGCCTTAAAAAGGCACGACCTAACTGGCGTACCACCAAAATAATTGTAGCTATATGTATGTACTAAAAAGAGACGGAAGAAAAGAACCCATAATGTTTGACAAGATTACGGCGAGAGTTCGTAAACTATGTTATGGACTTAATGAACGTGTTGACCCAATAAAAGTTTCAATGCGAGTTATTGAAGGTTTGTATGATGGGGTAACAACATCAGAACTAGATAATCTTGCAGCCGAAATTGCAGCAACAATGACTACAACGCATCCAGATTTTGCAAAATTAGCGGCACGTATTTCGGTCTCTAACTTACATAAGAATACAAAAAAATCTTTCGCAGAAACAATGAAAGATTTGTATGAATATGTAAATCCAAGAAATGGAAAAAAATCGCCACTTATTTCAGATGAAGTTTTTAAAGTGATTAATGATAATGCTGAAATATTAGACTCAACAATTATTTATAACCGTGATTTTGGCTACGATTATTTCGGTTTTAAAACATTAGAGCGCTCTTATTTGTTAAAAATAAACGGACAAATAGCGGAACGCCCTCAACATATGTTAATGCGTGTTGCTGTTGGTATTCATTTGAACGATTTAGAATCTGTCGTAGAAACCTACGAATTAATGTCTAAAAAGTTCTTTACACACGCTACACCAACTCTATTTAATGCTGGTACTCCAAAACCACAAATGTCGTCGTGTTTTCTTCTGTCAATGAAAGATGATAGTATTGATGGTATTTACGATACCCTTAAACAAACTGCAAAAATTTCTCAGTCTGCGGGAGGTATTGGACTTTCTATACATAATGTTAGAGCAACAGGGTCTTACATTGCGGGTACAAACGGTACTTCTAATGGTATTGTGCCTATGTTGCAAGTTTTTAATGATACTGCTAGATATGTAGATCAAGGAGGAGGAAAGCGTAAAGGAAGTTTTGCTATTTACGTTGAACCATGGCATGCTGATATTTATGAGTTTCTAGATCTTAAAAAGAATCATGGTAAAGAAGAAATGCGCGCACGTGATTTGTTCTATGCGATGTGGATTCCAGATTTATTTATGAAAAGAGTTGAGGCTAATGAAGAATGGACATTAATGTGCCCTAATGAATGCCCAAATTTATTTAGCACCCATAGTGAAGCTTTTGAAGCCTTATATTTAAAATACGAAGCAGAAAATAAAGGCCGTAAAACAGTTAAAGCTCGTGATTTATGGGAAAAAATATTAGAATCTCAAATTGAAACTGGCACACCGTACATGTTGTATAAAGATGCAGCAAACCGTAAGAGTAACCAAAAGAATTTGGGGACAATCCGTTCATCAAATTTATGTACAGAGATCATGGAGTATACTTCTCCAGATGAGGTAGCTGTATGTAATTTGGCTTCTATAGCATTGCCAATGTTCGTTAAAAATGGAACATTTGATCATAAAGAATTGTTTAGAGTTACCAAAAGAGTAACTAGAAACTTAAACCGTGTAATTGATAGAAATTACTATCCTGTAAAAGAGGCTGAAAATTCTAACATGCGTCATAGACCAATTGGTTTAGGGGTTCAAGGTTTGGCTGATGCTTTTATTATGTTACGATTACCTTTTACAAGTGATGAAGCTAAGACTTTAAACCAAGAAATTTTCGAAACCTTATACTTTGCAGCTGTTACCGCATCTATGGAAATGGCTAAAGAAGAAGGAGTATATTCTTCTTACCAAGGTTCTCCAATGTCAAAAGGAGAATTTCAATATAATTTATGGGGAATTAAAGATGAAGAATTATCAGGCCGATGGGATTGGGCTAAATTGCGCAAAGATGTAAAGAAAAATGGTGTTCGCAACTCTTTATTGGTTGCTCCAATGCCAACTGCATCAACATCTCAAATTTTAGGTAATAATGAATGTTTTGAACCTTATACCTCAAACATCTATACAAGAAGAGTATTATCAGGAGAATTTATTGTTGTAAATAAGCACCTATTAGAAGATTTAGTTGCACTTGGTCTTTGGAACGAAAACCTAAAGCAAGAACTTATGCGGGCTAATGGTTCAATACAACATATAGATATAATTCCGCAAGATATTAAAGAATTATATAAAACAGTTTGGGAGTTAAGTATGAAAGACATTATTGATATGTCTAGACAAAGAGGTTATTTTATAGATCAGAGCCAATCTTTAAACTTATTTATGGAAGGCGCTAACTACTCTAAATTAACTTCTATGCACTTTTACGCTTGGAAAAGCGGTCTAAAGACCGGTATGTATTACTTGCGTACAAAATCTGCAGTAGATGCTATTAAATTTACTCTAGACAACGCTCAGAAGAAAGAAATGCCTGTGAGTGTTGCAGCCGATGCAGAATTGATTGCAGCAACACCTGAAACATCTACTATTAAAGTAGACGTAACACCTGTTTCTCAACAAGAAGTTGATGTTCAGCCTATGACAGCTGCTGAAATGAAAGAAATGATTGCAAGAGCTAAGGAAGGTCAAGCAGATGATGATTGTTTGATGTGTGGCTCTTAAGTAAAAATTAAGGAATATTAAAAAGCCTCTAGAAATATTATTTCTAGAGGCTTTTTGTTTAAGTATAACAATACTTAAAACGGTTATCTTTTAATATAAGGGCGTAATACGGCTAATGATAAATAAGCTATAATATATATAGACAATATGATATAATGATTTTCCATTGAATAAGATTTTCGGGGTTTCATAATACTTACGTTACTAAAAAGTAATTTAGACTTTATGAAGATGTTAAAATTCAATGTATTATAAAAATAAACCCTTCAATTTTTATAATTGAAGGGTTGAAAATATTCTCTTTAATCTATTAATTTAAATAGACCAAGCTTTTCCGCCTGTTAACTCTTGTAAGTCACCACAGCCAATATATTCTCCCGGAACAGGTAAATATGCTAATACCTCTTCTCCAATATATTCTGAGGTTTTATAAGCCCAAATAGTTTGACCTCTAAGATCATTTGCAAAAGCAAAACGAGAAATAGTGTCGTCTAGCTCAGCTTGTTCACCATTATTGATAGCTTCTTTGTACGTATTTATAGACTTGTAATTTATAACTTCATCTTCTTTAGTCGTTTTTAAAGAAGCAGCCAATACAGGTTCTAAATCTTCAGAATCTAAATCTTCAATTTTTTCTTTTCCTGAATCTTTTAAAGCCTTGTCTACAAATTTGCTCATAGCCATTTTAATAAAATTCTGCTGCTCAGGCATCATAATTTCATTAGCAAACTTATCTATAAAAACATGAACATTAACATCAGTAGCTGAAGGAGTATCTGTTTTTGGTAAAATAATATCTACTAGCTTATAAAGTACAGAGCCTTCTTCTTTTGTTAAAAATGAAGGAGTCCATTCTACTATATTTTGGTCTTTACAACTTTGAACTAAGCTTATTAAGGTTGGAGTAGCTACAACATAGCCAAGAGATAACCCTATATTTTTGAGTGCGATTCTTCTATCCATTATATATTTCCTTTTTTAAGTTCTTGTGCAGCATGATTTGCAGCTCTTGCAGTAAATGCCATATAGGTTAATGATGGGTTTACACAACTTGCAGATGTCATAAACGCACCATCAGTAACATAAACGTTAGGTACAGCGTGTACTTGATTATTTCCGTTAAGTACAGATGTTTTTGGATCTCTACCCATTCGAGCAGTACCCATTTCATGAATACCTAGACCTAAAGCACCTGGGTTATCATAACCTCTAACTTCTTTTAGACCAGCTTTTTCAAGCATTTCTATAGCTTGTTGTTGTATGTCTTCTCTCATTTTCCATTCATTCTCTTTAAATTCTGCATCAAAAGTAATGGTTGGTAATCCCCACTCATCTAAATTATCATAATCTAAAGTCATTCTATTTTCTTCATATGGAAGCACTTCTCCGAATCCTTGGATACCAAAACTCCATCCGCCTGGTTTCAAAATAACATCTTTAAGCTCTTTACCAAATGAAGTTTCAGCAACTGTTTCTTCCCAGTTAGTTCTACTTGCACCTCCTTGGTAGCCATAACCTCTAATGAAATCTTTTCTATCGGTATCACCACCAATGTTTCTAAAACGTGGAACATAAACACCATTTGGTTTACGGCCTTTATAGTATTTATCTTCAAAACCATCCATTTTACCAGAGGCACCAACGCCTAAATGATGATCCATAACGTTTCTTCCAACCTGATCAGAATCATTTCCTAATCCATTAGGGAAACGGTCAGATTTAGATTGTAACAATATAGAAGCAGAAGCCATTGATGATGCACATAAAAATATAACCTTGGCATTAAAAACATGAACCTCTTTTGTTAATCTGTCAATAACTTTTACGCCAGTTGCTTTTTTTGTTTTCTCATCATAAATTACTTCAGAAACAATAGAGTCTGGTCTTAAAGTTAAATTTCCAGTAAGTTCTGCTGCTGGTAAAGTAGAAGAATTACTGCTGAAATATGCTCCAAAAGGACACCCTCTAATACAACGATTTCTAAATTGACATTTACTTCTTCCTACGTGTGTTTTATCTCCAGTGATATGAGCTACTCTACCAGGAGTAACAACTCTACCATTAAAATTTTCAGCTACCTTTTCTTTAAATACTTCCTCTACACAATTCAATTCCATCATTGGAGTGAAATCTCCATCTGGTAATTGAGGAAGTCCTAATTTTTCTCCAGAAACACCTATGTATGATTCTACTTTATCGTACCATGGCGCTATATCTTTATAACGTACCGGCCAATCTACAGCAATACCGTCTTTTTTATTTGCTTCAAAATCGATATCACTCCAACGATAACTTTGACGCCCCCACATAATAGATCTACCACCGACGTGATAACCACGCATCCAATCAAACCTTTTGGTTTCATTATAAGGGTGTTCTAAATCGTTTACAAACCAAAAATTGTGAGGTGCTTTTACAGTATAACCAGTTCTTGCCTGCTTAAGTTGCTTATCGCGTTCTTCTTTTGGCAATTCTCCATTATTTGGAAAATCCCAATCATCAAGATTTGCTGTTGGGTAATCTTTAATATGGGTTACCATTCTTCCACGCTCTAAAACTAAAGTCTTTAGACCGTTTTCGCATAGTTCTTTAGCGGCCCAACCACCACTTATTCCAGTTCCAACAACAATCGCATCATACGACTCTTGTTCTTCATTATAAAAAAATTTGCTCATGCGGTAAAATTGTTTATTTCGTAAATTTATTAAATATAAAATTAATTTTTTACATTTAAACGCTTAAAATACGACGATATATTACTATAACGTTATAGTAAAGTGTTAAATTAATAGTGGCAATCCTCTAAATTATGAAAAAAAGAAATTTTATTAAAAAAGTAGTCCTTTTTAGTTTTGGTATAACTCTTTTACTAGTCTTTTCATGTAAAGATAAAGTAGATAAAAGTAAAGAAGAAAATGTTGATACAGCAGAGTTAACCATCAATGAACCATTTTTTAAGCTCTCGTTAGCGCAATGGTCTATTCATAAAATGATTTTTGAAGAAAACGTTGACCCATATACATTTGCTGAAAAAGCAAAGGGCTGGGGTTTTTCCGGATTAGAATATGTAAGTGCTTTATATAATAAGGAATTAGAAAAATCAAATTTTTCCGAAGAAGCAATGGCTTTATTTGTAGAAAAGTGTAATGCTGAAAGTAAAAAATACGGCTTGGAAAATCTTCTTATAATGATTGATGGCCAAGGAGATTTAGCAACTACAGATGATAAAGAACGCGATGCGGCTGTTAAAAATCATTATAAATGGGTAGATGCTGCTGCTGCAATGGGTTGCCATTCGATTAGAGTTAATTTATCAGGGAGTACTAATCCAGAAGAGTGGATTTCTAATTCTGTAGATGGTTTAACAAAATTGGCAACTTATGCTAAAGAAAAAAATATAAATATTATTGTTGAAAATCATGGAGGATTATCATCAAATGCAGCTAAATTAGCAGAAGTGATGGAGAAAGTGAATATGCCAAACTGTGGTACCCTTCCAGATTTTGGTAATTTTTGTCTTAGAAGAGAAGATGGTTCTGTTTATAATGGGGCTTGTGCTGAGGAATATGATAGATATAAAGGAACTAAAGAGTTAATGCCTTTTGCAAAAGGAGTAAGTGCTAAATCATATAATTTTGATGCTTCAGGTAATGAGACTAAAATAGATTTTTATAAAATGCTTCAAATCATCAAAGATTCTGGGTATAAAGGTTATATTGATGTAGAATATGAAGGAGATGAATTAGGAGAAGAAGAAGGGATTATAGCCACCAAAGAATTATTATTAAAAGTAGCTGATAGCATTAAATAATAGCCGTAAACATTTATGAAAAGTCTCTTTAATCAATTATTTGATTATAATTTTTATTGTAATAAAAAATTAATTGATCAATTTAATATTTCCGAAGTAAATCCTACGGAAAAGCACATTAAATTGTTTAGTCATGTACTTAATGCGCATCATATTTGGAATGCTAGACTTTTAGGAACGTCCGAAAAATTTAGCGTTTTTCAAATTCATTCTTTAAGTGATTTTGGAGACATTCATTATGAAAACCAACGGAGTTCTTTTGAAATTGTAACGAACACTGATGATTTTGATAAACGAATTAATTATCAAAATTCTGAAGGGAGACAGTTTTCCAATACATTACAAGATATTCTATTTCACATTATTAACCACTCAACACATCATAGAGGTCAAATAGCAATGGAATCTAGAGCTAATGGTATTGAACCTTTATCATTAGATTATATTCATTATAAGAGATAAATCAACCAAACTAATTTTTATGAAACAAGTAAATAAAAATAAAATTTTCTTCGCGGCTTGTATGGCCCTAATCGTTACCTCAATGACCTTTGCAATTAGAGCAGGGATTTTATCCCAGCTTGGGTTGGATTTTGAAATATCTAATAAACAATTAGGATGGATAAATAGCATGGCCTTTTTAGGTTTTCCTATAGCAATGTTAGTTGGAGGATTACTTTATAATACATTAGGAGCAAAAAAATTATTGACTATTGCTTTTATTTGTCACTTATTAGGGTTGGTATTAACCATTTTTGCAGGAGGATTCTGGACCTTAATTATTTCAACTTTTTTTATAGGATTTGCTAACGGATCTGTTGAAGCTGCATGTAATCCAATGATAGCCGATATGTTTACCAATAACAGAACAGCCATGCTAAATAAATTTCATGTATGGTTTCCTGGAGGACTTGTGATAGGCTCATTAGTATCTAAATTTATGACTGATGGTGGTATAGGCTGGCAAATGCAAATTGCTACAATGTTAATACCTACTCTTATTTATGGTTTTTTAGTGTTTACACAAAAATTCCCTGAAAGTGAAAATATAGAATCAAATACATCATTAAACATAAAAGCACTGGCAAACCCTTTATTTTTGTTTATGATGGTTTGTATGACTTTAACAGCAACATCAGAATTTATACCACAACAATGGGTAGAAACTATTTTAGGAAGTTCTGGTGCTAGTCCAATGCTAGTATTGGCATTAGTTACTGGTATAATGGCTTTAGGACGATTTTTTGCAGGACCAATTGTACATAAGTTAAACCCGATTGGAGTATTGTGGATGTCAGCAATAATAACAGCAATTGCTATTTATTTTATGAGTGTGGCGAACGGTTCTATGATTTATGTAGCTGCAGCATTATTTGCATTAGGGGTGTGTTATTTCTGGCCAACTATGATTGGTTTTATATCTGAATATACTCCTAAAACTGGGGCTTTAGGAATGTCGCTTGTTGGCGGAGCAGGAATGTTTGCAACATCAATATGGAATCCTATTATTGGTTCTCGATTAGATAGCGAAAAGGCAAATGCATTAGCGTCTGGTTTAACTGGTGGAATTGCTGATGTAGCTGCCGGAAAAGCAGTATTAGGTGTTATGGTTTATTTTCCGCTTACTCTTGTAGTGCTATTTGGTATTTTATTCTTCATGAGAAAAAAAATCGAAAAAAATAGAGTCTCACAAGTACATGAAGTTTCAAAAATCGGGTAATTTTATGGCTTGATAGATTACAATATAATAATTAAATAATAGCTACTATAAAATTAGACTATGAATACAAAAGTGAAGTTTCAGTTATCCTTTATGATGTTTTTAGAATTTTTCATTTGGGGAGGATGGTTTGTTACTCTAGGAACTTTCTTAGGGAATAACCTAAATGCTAGTGGAGCAGAAATAGGGATGGCTTTTTCAACACAATCTTGGGGAGCAATTATTGCACCTTTTATAATTGGATTAATTGCAGATCGATATTTTAATGCAGAACGAATTTTAGGTGTTTTACACTTATTAGGAGCATTTTTAATGTATCAAATGTATGGTGCTGTCGAATTTTCCACATTTTACCCTTATGTTTTAGGATATATGATTTTATATATGCCAACACTTGCATTAGTAAATTCTATTTCTTTTAGACAGATGAAAGATCCTGCAAAAGAATTTTCATTTGTAAGAGTTTTTGGAACTATAGGCTGGATAATAGCTGGCTTAATAATAAGTTATGTTTTTTTCTGGGATTCTCCTGAATCAAGAGCAGAAGGCATGTTAAAAAATACGTTCTTAATGGTAGCCATCGCTTCAGCAATATTAGGCTTGTTTAGTTTTACATTGCCAAAAACACCTCCAGCTATTGCAAAAGGCGAAAAAGTAACTATTTCTGATATTTTGGGTCTTGATGCTTTAAAATTATTAAAAGATAGAAATTTCTTAATATTCTTTATCTCATCAATATTCATTTGTATTCCACTTGCGTTTTACTACCAAAATGCAAATCCATTTTTGGCAGAAATAGGATTAGATAATCCAACAGGGAAGATGACAATAGGTCAAATGTCTGAAGTTTTTTTTATGTTACTTCTTCCATATTTCTTTAAGAAATTTGGTTTCAAAAAAACAATTTTAGCCGGAATGCTAGCATGGACAGTTCGCTATTTGCTATTCGCATATGGTAACGCTGGAGAACTAGCCTTTATGTTATTGATAGGAATTGGTCTTCATGGGCTTTGCTATGATTTTTTCTTTGTTTCTGGTCAAATTTATACCGATTCAAAAGCAGGTGAAAGATATAAGAGTGCAGCACAAGGTTTGATTACCCTAGCAACCTACGGTGTAGGTATGCTAATAGGTTTTTGGGTAGCAGGTAAAATAACAGATATGTATTTAGTTGCAGAAAATGTTCATGAATGGAAAACAATTTGGACATATCCTGCTATTTTTGCATTCGGAGTATTATTGTTATTTGTACTTCTTTTCAAAAATGAAAAAATAGAATATAAAGAGTAAAAATTTAGTATGGCAAAAAAAATTAGATTAGGAATTTTAGGAGGAGGCGGAGATTCGCTCATAGGAATATTACATAGAGTTGCATCTCAAATAAATGATAATTATGAAATTGTAGGAGCTGTTTTCAACCCAAATTTTGAGGATAACGTAGCTTTTGCTAAAGAAATAGATGTACCAACTGATCGAATATATAAAGACTTTGATACATTTATAGCAGAAGAAATGAAGCTTCCTGAAGATAAACGTATACAAGTTTGTTCAGTATTAACTCCAAATTTTTTGCATTTTCCGATGGCGAAAAAGTTATTAGAAAATGGCTTTAGTGTTATTTGCGAAAAACCAATGACAACGACGTATGAAGAAGCAAAAATTTTACAAGCAACCTTAGAAAAAGCGGGAACTGTTTTTGCTGTTACACATACCTACACAGGGTATCCGATGGTGCGTCAAATGCGTGAAATGATCAAAGCAGGATCACTTGGTAAAATACAGAAAGTTGATGTTCAGTATTATCAAGGGTGGTTAAACCCAATTATTCATGATAAAGCAAAAAGAGCTTCTACTTGGAGATTAGACCCTGAAAAAGCAGGAATTAGTTGCTGTATGGGAGATATAGGTGTGCATGCTTTTAATATGGTTGAGTTTACAACTGGATTGAAGATAAAATCGATTCTTGCAGATTTAAATTATTTGTATGATGATAATAAAATGGATATTGATGGTACTGCATTAATTCGTTTTGACTCTAATGCAAAAGGTGTTATTCGATCAAGTCAGATTGCAACGGGAGAAGAAAACGGATTGGCGATTGCAATTTATGGGGATAAAGGCGGACTTCGTTGGGAACAAGAAAATCCAAATTATCTTTATGTAATGAGTGACGATAAACCATTGCAAGTCTATAAACCAGGTCATGCTTATAATTCAGAGTTGTCTTTAAATGGAACAAAATTACCGCCAGGACATCCTGAAGGGATATTTGATTCTATGGCAAATATTTATTTAGGCGTTTCTAAAGCTATTCGAGGACAAGTATATAATGATGGAGAGTTTCCAACAATGCTAGATGGTGTACGTGGTCTAAATTTTATTGAAAGCTCAGTAAATTCTCATAAAGAGGGGAACGTTTGGATAGATTTAGAATAGGTATTATAATTAATAAATTAAAAAAAGCCGCTAACTGCGGCTTTTTTTATCCATATACTTTTTCAAACTCTTGGCAAACGACAATCATACTTTCTCTGGGTAAACGATTAAATTCCGCTAGCTCTCGAGAATAATACTCCCAATGTTTTTTTTTCCAATGCGCTAAGCTTTTATCACCTTCACCTTCTTTTTTAGCATATTCTTCATCTATACTAAAAAAAGGTTTTAATTTAACAGCAGTGGTTTTTACAATACACTTGGCTTTTCCTTCCCAATTAGTAATAACAAGAAAATCTCCAATTTTAGGGAGTGCTTCTTTGCGCGATTGTAAGCCAAGAAGTGAGTGTGAAGCTGCTTTTTTAACATCTTTTATAATCAAATCTACACTTTCATTTGCATCCTTTTCATTATCATAAAAGCGAATTACTTTCGGAGCATCAACAAAAGCATCTTCTAAATGTTTATCTAAATAATCGCCCCACATATTTCGGGCAGAAGCATTGTCCATAAATTATATTCTGTTTAAGCGAATTTACCTAATTTAAATTGTTCTGCAGCATGATTTGCAGCTCTTGCAGTAAATGCCATATAAGTTAACGATGGATTTACACAACTAGATGAGGCCATAAATGCGCCATCTGTTACATATACATTAGGTACAGTATGAATTTGATTGTTTTTATTAAGTATAGAAGTTTTTGCATCCCTACCCATTCTTGCACCACCCATCTCATGAATACCTAAGCCTGGGCCTGTAACAGTATCATAGGCTTGAACATCTTTAAAACCAGCCGCAGTAAATATAGCTACAATTTCTTTTTTAATATCTTCTCGCATATTGTATTCATTTTCTTTGAATTCCACATCAAAATCTAATTGCGGTAAGCCCCATTTATCTTTTTTTGTTAAACTTAAAGTGACTCTATTATCATCATAAGGTAAAAATTCTCCAAAACCAGTTGCGCCTATTTTCCAATCACCAGGTTTTAAAATACTTTCTTTTAATGTGGGCCCATAACCCATTTCGGCTACAGAAGCTGACCAATCTTCTCTGCTAGCGCCACCTTGATAACCAAAACCTCTTATATAATCTTTTCTTTTTGTCTTTTCATTTAAGTTTACAAATCGAGGAATATAAAAACCATTAGGTCTTCTTCCTTTATAATACTTATCTAAATAGCCATCAACTTTTGCTGAAGCTCCTAATTGATAATGATGATCCATTATGGCTCTCCCTAAAGCATCAGAATCATTTCCTAATCCGTTAGGAAAACGTTCCGATTTTGATTGCAATAAGATGCCTACTGATGCCATTGATGATGCACAAAGAAAAATCACGTTTGCTTTTACCTCTATTTTTTCATGAGTAATGGCATCGATTAATTTTACGCCTGTAGCTTTTTTTAAAGTGTCGTCGTATACAACTTCATAGACTATAGAATTAGGTCTTAGCGTCATATTTCCAGTTCTTTCTGCGGCTGGTAGTGTAGATGAATTACTACTAAAGTAGCCTCCAAAAGGGCAGCCTCTCCAACATCTATTTCTATATTGACAAGGTTGTCGCCCCTCAATATTGGCATGGTTGTCAGTTATGTGAGCAATTCTTCCTATAGTGAGTAATCTACCATCATCAAATTTATTTGAAATAGAGTTTTGCAAGTCTTCTTCTACACAATTAAGCGCCATAGGAGGTTGAAATTTCCCATCTGGAAGATGTTTCAACCCAAGATTTTGACCACTAACCCCTATATATTGTTCAACTTTATCATACCAAGGTTCAATATCTTTATAGCGTACAGGCCAATCTACTCCAATTCCATCATTTTTATTTGCTTCAAAATCTAAATCGCTCCATCTGTAGCTTTGACGCCCCCAAGTTAATGATCTGCCTCCGACTTGATATCCTCTAATCCAGTCAAACCGTTTTGTTTCAACATAAGGATGTTCTAAGTCGTTTACAAAAAAATGTTTTACATCTTCTTTAGGTGCCCAACCAATTCTTGCTTGGATATGTTGTTGTTTTTTTTCCTCTTTAGAAAGTTCGCCTTTTAAGTCATAATCCCATGTATCATCATTCATGGTTTTATAATCTTTTATATGCCTAACCATGGGGCCTCGTTCTAGAACTAAGGTTTTTAATCCATTTTCACACAATTCTTTTGCTGCCCAACCACCTGTTATTCCTGTTCCTACAACGATTGCGTCATATTCCTCTTGCTGATTCATTACTGTATTTCTATTTTTATTGTATACTTATTAGTATATTTATTCCTTGTCAATTATTAATTTTTTTTAATTGATGAACTAACCATAAATATAGGGTTTAATTCTTAAAATTTTAATAATCAATCAATTCAAATAGAATTTATTTATAATATCAATAAAATAGAATGAAAACGATTAAAGGACCAGGAGTTTTTCTGGCACAGTTTGTAGATAGTAAAGCTCCATTTAATACATTAGACGGAATGTGTAAATGGGCATCAGATTTAGGTTATAAAGGAATACAAATACCAACATGGGAAAACTTTTTAATAGATTTAGATAAGGCGGCCGAAAGCCAAACTTATTGTGACGAATTAAAAGGTAAAATAAATTCTTACGGACTTGAAATAACAGAACTTTCAACGCATTTACAAGGGCAATTAGTTGCTGTGAATCCTGCTTATGATCTAATGTTTGATAATTTCGCTCCTGATAAGGTAAAAAACAATCCAAAGGCACGAACAGAATGGGCAGTTGAAACAGTAAAAAAAGCTGCAACTGCTAGTAGAAGATTAGGTTTAAATGCTCACGCCACATTCTCAGGTGCTTTATTATGGCATACGATGCATCCTTGGCCACAAAGACCAGCTGGTTTAGTTGAAATGGGTTTTGAAGAATTAGCGAAAAGATGGATGCCTATTTTAAATCATTTTGATAAAGAAGGTGTTGATGTTTGTTACGAGATACACCCAGGAGAAGATTTACATGATGGTGATACATTTGAACGTTTTTTAGAGGCAACAAATAATCATAAGCGTGTAAATATTTTGTATGATCCGAGTCATTTTGTACTACAACAACTAGATTATATAACGTATATAGACCATTATCATGAGTTTATAAAGGCTTTTCATGTTAAAGATTCTGAATTTAACCCGACAGGAAAAAAAGGTGCCTTTGGCGGCTATAACGACTGGGGAAACAGAGCTGGACGTTACCGTTCATTAGGGGATGGTCAGATTGATTTTAAAACTATATTTTCTAAGCTCACTCAATACGGATGTGACGTTTGGGCAGTAATGGAATGGGAATGTTGTATTAAAAGCCCAGAACAAGGCGCTATTGAAGGAGCTAAGTTTATTAAAAATCATATAATTGAAGCAACAGAAAAAACATTTGATGATTTTGCTGGAGCTGAAATTGATAAAAGTGTATTAAAAAAAATATTAGGAATATAAATAATTAAAAACATGAAAAACATAGTATCATTAGTATTTGTAACACTTTTTATTTTTAGTTGTAAAAATAAAGAATCAAATAAAGTAAGCGATGAATCTAATACATTAGCTCAAAACGAAATAAATAACACGCTTCAAGATGGTGAGTGGACTATTTTGTTTGACGGGACTTCGTTTGATCAATGGAAAGAATACTTAAAAGATGGTGTGTCAGAGCATTGGAAGATTGAAGGCGATGCTATGGTTTTATATCCTCCGAAAGAAAGAAAAAATGGGGAAGGATATAATTTAGTTACAAAAAAGGATTACACAGATTTTATACTTTCTTTAGATTGGAAAATATCTGAAGGAGGAAATAGTGGCATTTTTTGGGGTGTAAATGAAGACCCTAATTTACATGAAGCATACCAAACAGGTCCTGAAATACAAATATTGGACAATGAAAAGCATCCAGATGCTAAGGCTGGAACAACTCATCGTGCTGGAGCTTTATACGATATGGTTCCACCTATAAAAGATGTGACAAACCCAGTAGGTGAATGGAATAATTGTGTTGTAACAATTAATCATAAAGCAAATAGTGGTAGCATTGAGCTGAATGGAGTAGAAATTGTAACCTTTCCTTTAAATAATCCTGAATGGGAAGTAATGGTGTCTAAATCAAAATTTGCAAATTGGGCAGAATTTGGAAAATTCCCAACAGGTAAAATAGGATTACAAGATCATGGTAATCAAGTTTCGTTTAAAAACATAAAAATTAAAGAATTATAATAATCAATACTATCCTTTTATAAAATAAGCACAATGAAGTACTTTTATTTAGCAACAATCTTAGTTGTTTTTTCTTGTAAAGATTCATCAAAAGATATGCCAGTCGAAAAAGATTTGAACGAAGGCATTGTATATGAAGAATATACAGGTGTAGAACCTACAAAACCAGAAGAAACAGAATTTTATCAACCAATACCACCTATAGTTAATCCAAAAGATAGTAGAGGGGTACCTAGTGATGCAATTATTTTATTTGATAAAGATAATCTTGATAATTGGGTAAGTGTTGCAGATGAAAGTAAAATGGCTGATTGGATTGTTAATGCTGATAGTAGTTTTACAGTGAAAGATAAATCGGGAGATATAAGAACAAAAGGCGAATTTGGAGATATTCAATTGCATATAGAATGGAAATCTCCGGAAGAAATAGGCGGAGATGGCCAACATCGTGCTAATAGTGGGGTTTTTCTTCAGGGTAGATATGAAGTTCAAGTTTTAGATAATAATGATAATGATACCTATGTAAATGGTCAGGTAGCATCTATTTATAAGCAGCATGTACCGTTAGCTAAAGCATCTGTTCCGACTGGGCAATGGAACACATATGATATTATTTACCATGCTCCAGAGTTTGATAAAAGAGGTAATAAGACAAAGTCTGGAACAATGACATTAATTCATAATGGCATTTTAGTTCAAGATAATATTGAAATAAAAGGTACTACACCATACATTGGATGGCCAAAAAATGAACCACATGGCAAAGCACCAATAATTCTTCAAGATCATGGAGATAACAGCAGGGTAAGTTATCGGAATATATGGGTGCGTGAGTTAAATTAAAAACAATTAATTTTGGCATTTTGCTTAACAGTATATTAAAATCGACGATATCGATTATTTTTTATTGATATTAACTATAATTGATAACAAAATAGCAAAACTGATTTTTAATTATCTTTGCCAAAATTAAAATCTATTTATGATTCAATCAATGACAGGGTTTGGGAAGCATGTTGTTCAACTCCCAAGCAAAAAAATTACCATTGAAATAAAATCTTTAAACAGCAAAAGTTTAGATTTAAATGCCCGTATGCCTTCAGCCTACAAAGAGAAAGAATTAGAACTTCGTAAAACTATAGCAAGTGCATTAGTTAGAGGCAAAGTAGATTTTGGATTATATGTTGAAAATACAGGTAACGAAACATCTTCTGTTATAAATGAAGTGATTGTAAGGCAGTACATGAAACAACTTGGCGAAATTGCAAGTGTTGAAGATGCTCAATTGTTAGAAATAGCAATGCGCATGCCAGATGCTATGAAGACTGAGCGTGAAGATATTGATGAGAAAGAGTTTATCGCCATTGAACAAGCTTTAGAAGTTGCACTAAAAGAAATTAATATATTTAGATCTGAAGAAGGTCAAGTTTTAGATGACGATTTTGTTTCTAGAATAGCAACTATAAAAGAATTATTAACTGAAGTACAAAAATTAGATTCTGATAGATTAGCTACTATTCGCGAGCGTTTAGAAAAGGCAGTAGCAGATTTAAAAGTAGATTTAGATGCTAATCGATTTGAACAAGAGCTTATCTATTATTTAGAGAAGTACGATATTACCGAAGAGAAAGTACGTTTAGCAAATCATCTTGATTATTTTATTACAACATTAAAATCTATAGACTCTAATGGGCGAAAATTAGGATTTATTTGTCAAGAGATTGGCAGAGAAATAAATACAATTGGGTCTAAAGCCAATTTTGCACCTTTACAACAAGTAGTTGTGCAAATGAAAGATGAGTTAGAAAAAATTAAAGAACAAATGCTAAATGTTTTATAATGGAAGGAGGCAAATTAATTATATTTTCTGCACCTTCTGGAAGTGGTAAAACAACCATAGTTAGGCACTTGTTAGAGCAAAATGATTTGAATTTGGCTTTTTCTATTTCCGCAACATCGAGACCAAGGAGAGGGAAAGAAAAAAATGGCGAGCATTATTATTTCATGACACTTTCAGAATTCAAAAAACACATTAAAAATGATGATTTTTTAGAATGGGAAGAAGTTTATCGAGATAATTTTTATGGAACTTTGAAAAGTGAAGTTGAGCGTTTATGGGCTGAAGGTAAAAATGTTATATTTGATATTGATGTGGTAGGTGGACTTCGAATAAAAAAGAAATTTCCAGATCAAACATTAGCGGTATTTGTGAAACCTCCAAGTGTTGATGAGTTAAAAATACGATTGAAGAAAAGAAGTACTGAAAGCGACGATAAGATAAATATGCGTATTGCTAAGGCTTCTGTTGAGTTAGCAACAGCACCACAGTTTGATAAAATTATTAAGAATTATGATTTAGAAACTGCCTTGAAAGAAGCTCATGAATTGGTTAATGAATTTCTAAAATCTAAAGATTAAAGTGAAGAGAGTAGGTCTCTATTTCGGAACATTTAACCCCATACATATTGGTCATTTAGTGATTGCAAACCATATGGTTGAGTTTTCTGATTTAGATGAGGTTTGGTTTGTAGTAACTCCGCAAAGTCCGTTTAAGACCAAAAAATCATTGCTAGATAATCATCATCGGTATCAAATGGTTTACGAAGCCACTAAAAATTACGACAAGTTAAAACCTAATAAAATAGAATTTGATTTACCTCAACCAAATTATACCATAAACACACTTGCTCATCTAACTGAAAAGTATCCTGATGAGTATGAGTTTTCATTAATTATGGGAGAAGATAATTTAAAGAGTTTTCATAAATGGAAAAACTTTGAAGTTATACTTGAAAACTATATGATATATGTGTATCCAAGAATTTCAGAAGGAGTGATAGAGCATCAGTTTATGGATCATCCAAAAATACATACTATAGCAGCTCCAATAATAGAAATTTCTTCTACATTTATCCGTAAGCAACATAAAAACGGAAAAAATGTTAAACCTCTATTACCAATAGAGGTATGGAAATATATGGATGAAATGAATTTTTATAGAAATTAATCTAATCCATTTCTATTAATTGTTCTACCCAATCAATAGCATCATCTAAATTATAAAAAATATTTACAGGCTTACTAAAAAATGACTGTTCCATTACTGCTATTTCTTGATTTATACTATCATAAACAACAGCTGCAAATCCTTTTAAATTAGGGAATAAAGGAACAGTTTTAAAATGTGAAGTTGGATTAAATGAGTACGAGTTTTTTCTATTTGTAATATAGACAAACGGAGTTTTGTTTCCATAATACATTTTAGCTAAACCAAGTATTTCTTTTGCATTTTCAAAAGAAAAAGCAATACCTTCTTTTACTTCAGCAACTAAGAAGTTTTCATAAAAAAAGAAATCTCCAATATCAAGATTATATTTTTTAATTAACGTTCTATTAATTTTTGAAGCCATACTAATATATAATAGTCTACTCCTAAGATAGTGTTTAAACCGATCAAAATCAATAAAATAGAAAACATTATTTATGTCATTAAGATGTAAATATTATTTAATTTTCACCCTAACTACTGATAAGGAATTTTTTTTCAATGATACTTTTATTTTATTCTTTGATATAGATATAGGTTCTGTTATTGGACTAATTTTCATTGGAGCGATAAAAGAATTTTCATCTGAAAGATTATTGCTAGTTAATATTTCAATAACTCCTTTTGAAGCTAATGTTATATTATTAATCGCTAAATTTATTTTTTGATTTTCGTTCGAGGTATTCACTAACTTAACTATCAGTTCTTTTTTATTTACATCTTTTACTGCAGACGCAAATAAATCATGCTGACCAGTAAGTGGGTTTCCATTTTCTACTATTGAAATTAAATCTGTTCCGCTATTTGTTGCAAATAATTTCTGGACATAATAATTGGGTGTTCCATAAGCTTCAAGGTTATTAAACCATAATAAATCTGGCGTCCATTGCCAACCTTCAGAATGAGCCATTAAAGGCGCGTAAGAGGTTAAATGCACCACTTCTGCATTTCTCTCCAAACCCGTCATGAAAGCAGCTTCTGAGAGCGCGCATTCCCAATTATTCTTATTATTAGGGCTTGCAATAGCTACGCTTTGAGCAGCATACTCGCCAGCGAAAATTTTAGGTCCTTTTCTGTCATAGCTATCGTATCTTGTAGCATTTTCTCTAAACCAACTTGGAGGTTTATAATAATGTTCATCAATAATTTCAGCATTAAGTTTTTTAAGTTCTGCACTTCCATATTCAAAATAATCTCCTTCAGGAAACGGGCCACTACCAGATACAATAATCATTTTCGGATATTTTGATTTTATGGCTTTTTCAAATACTTTATACCTCTCAATATATTCAGGACCCCATTGTTCATTTCCAATACCAATATACTTCATATCAAAAGTATTTGGATGTCCCATTTCATTTCTGACTTTCCCCCAAGGAGTATCAATACTTCCATTAGCGAACTCTATAAGATCTAGAGCGTCTTGTACATAAGGGTCTAATTCTTCCATAGGCACTAATTCTCCCGTATTAAACTGACAAGCGATACCACAACTAAGAATAGGTAATGGTTCGGAGCCCATATCTTCCGCTAATTGAAAATATTCAAAAAAGCCAATACCAAAGCTTTGATAGTAATCTGGTGTTGGTCTATGAGAAAACTCCGTATTCCAACGATTGACAAGAATTTCTCGATCTTCAATAGGACCTACAGTCTTCTTCCATTGGTATCTTCTAGCTAAGGTTCGTCCTTCTACGATACAGCCTCCTGGGAATCTTAAAAATCCTGGACTCATGTCATCTAATAATTGAACAATATCTTTACGCATTCCATTTTTTCTTCCTTTCCATGTGTCTTTTGGGAAAATAGAAATCATGTCCATTAAGATGGTTCCTGTGCCTTCAAAAGTTATTTTAAGCTTCGCTTTAGCCTCGGTCTTTGTCGCTATTATTTGAGTGCTATATTGTGTCCATTTAGAAGAATTTGGAAGTATACTAGTTTCACCCAATAAGTTTCCATTAGCATCAATAAAATAAATTTTGATTTTGGTGATATTTCCTTTTTCATTAGCGGCCATTAAAGATACATTATAAGAAGCCTCTTTTTTTACTCCCATCCCTCTAAATCCTTCGTTTATAAGCTCATAACCAGAATCATTTTTTACAAGAATACTGCAATAGTTATGGTTTGTATTATGACCAGTATATTTTACAATAGAAGCAATGCCAGATTCATTATTAAAAGAATGTCTATCACTGTTAGGTTCTGACCATCCCATTTTTGGTTCGGTAAACTCAAAAGAGCGGTTCTTGATCATTTCTGCATACAAGCCACCATCTGCAGCAAAATTTATATCTTCAAAGAAAACACCATACATGGTAGGTTGTATTTTTGTAATCGATTTTGATGCATCAATAGTTAAATTCGTTTGTTGTGCTATTCCTGAAAAGCAAATAACACTTAAAATGGTTATTGCTAAATGGTTAAGAAATGAATTTTTCATTTAAATTTTCGTTTTATTTAGTAGTCTTGTTTAATCAACCTTTTATACACCTTAGTCTAAAACTTTTTTTTAAGTTTTGGCCAATTATTTTCCCATTCTAATTCTGCACTTTTTAATTTAGGAATTCCTTTGTCTTTTGCATCATAAGCATGAAAAAAAATATAATCTTTTCCTTTAAAAGTATAGGTGCTATTATGTCCTGCTCCATACCAATTCTCATTTCCTTCCACAAGTATAGTTCCCCCGCCTTCATTTAATAATTTATCATCTTTATCAAGATATGGACCTGTTGCTTTTTTTGATCTTCCGACCACTATTTTATAAGTGCTATTTTCACCCTTACAACATAAATCCCAAGAGAGAAACAAATAATAGTAATCATTCTTTTTAAAAATGAATGGAGCTTCTAAGGCTGCATTTCCAGGGGCATCATCTTGTAATTCAAAATCTCTTTTCCGTTTTGCAATGGTATACCATTCTTCAGGTTTGGCAATAGATTTTAAATCTTGATTTAATTTCACCATTTTTAAGCCATTCCAAAAGGAGCCAAATGATAACCAAGGGGTATTAGTTTCATCAAAAACTAAATTCGGATCTATAGCATTCCATAAATCTCTATTAGGAACTGACTGAATAACAATACCCTGATCTTGCCATCTAAAATTTTCATCATTTTTATCAAGAGTGCTATTAACAACTAAACCTATAGCTGATGTGTTTTTCCCAAAGGCAGATATGGAATAATACATATAATATAAACCATTATAAAATGAAATGTCTGGTGCCCAAATATGATTTTTGAACTCAGGAACAATGCTATCTGTCCAATCTGGTTTTCGAGGAAATACGGGCTCACCTTTTTCCCAATGTACTAGATCAGTTGAACTATAGTTTGTGATTCCATTTCCTGTACAAAACAAATAATACATACTGTCTTGCTGGATAACAACTGGATCATGAACCACAATGTCTTGTGCAGCTAATGTTGAAAATATAAATAGCAGTAATATAAACACTCTATTTTTCATCTTATTCCTGAATCCCTTCTGAAGTCATTATTACTCGTTTTATAGAGCCGTCTTCATTATAATATAAATTATCTATACAAACAGAACGCCTAAAACTGCCACCATTAGGTTGAATACCTCCAGTATGGTATATAAAATAATCTTTGCTTTTATAGTTTATAATAGATTGATGATTGGTGTTGCTGTTTCCAGATAACTCATTTAATATACCTTTATATTCCCAAGGGCCATTCACAGATTTGCTCATTGCATATGCTGTTTTTTCAGGAAATTGATATGCATAAGACAGATAATACCACTCACCTTTTTTATGAATCCATGGTGCTTCGGTATAGTTTGGCAAATCTATAGTATGAATTGGACCATCTAATTCAATCATATTCTCCTTTAACTTGGCGTAATAGCATACAGTATTTCCCCAGAAAAGATATGCTTGCCCATCATCATCGATAATAACTGATGGGTCAATATCATCCCAGCTAATGGTGGTATTGGTTGTCATATCATTAGTAATTAATGCTTTCCCTAAAGCATCTTTAAATGGACCTATTGGGCTATCAGAAACTGCAACGCCTATAGATTTTCCATGAATAGTGCCATGAGAAACAGTAACATACCAATAAAACTTATCATTTTTTTGAATAACCTGTGCTGCCCAAGCATCACCTTTTGCCCAAGAAAAGTCTGCTGGTTTTAATGGAACTGGATGTTCTTTCCAGGTTACCATATCAGTAGAAGAATATACCAACCATTCATCCATTTTATAAAAGTTTAAGCTGTCTGGTGCCTCATCATGCCCAGCATATAAATAGACAGTATCATTGTAAACTAATGCAGCAGGATCTGCTGTGAATTTATCTTTTATAATGGGGTTATTCAATTTGAGAACAGCAGTTTTCTTTTCTGGCGATTCAAAAGTTTCTTCTTTTGTTTTAGTTGTGCATCCTATTATGTGAATACTAAGTGCTAGAAAAATTGCTGTTTTTTTCATTCTACAAATATTATTTATTTACCTTCTAACATTAGAACAGAAAATGGCGGTAGGGTTATTTCTAAAACGTTTTTCTTGACATTAAAATCTTTAAACTCTTTTGGGGTTATCTTATTTGGTGATTCAAAAGTATTGTGATCTTGTATTGTTTTTGATGTTAGAATTTCTCCAGTAAACTTTTTTAACCCTAGTTCTTCTAAATTAATACGTACTATATTTTCCTTTTTAGAATCGATATTAACTAATGAAACATGAACAAATCCCTCCGTATTTTTAGAGGCTGATATAGTAACTGCTGGGAGCTCTTTACCATTAAAAACATATTTAGGAGAGTTAAATGATGTAGGCAATAATTGTGCATCTTGGTGAACGCTATACATTTTCATAACATGATAAGTTGGCGTTAATATCATTTTTTTATCTTCAGTTAAAATTACTGCTTGTAAAACATTAACTGTTTGAGCAAGATTTGCCATTTTTACTCTATCTGCATGATTATTGAAAATGTTAAGATTCATTCCTGCAATCATCGCATCTCTCATTGTATTTTGTTGGTATAGAAATCCGGGATTCGTATTTTCTTCAACATTATACCATCCACCCCATTCGTCTACTACTAAATCTACTTTTTTGTCAGCATCATACTTATCCATAATAGCAGTATGTTTTTCTATAAGCTCTTCCATTAGCCATGATCTTTGCATAGTGGTAAAATACTGCTCTTCTGAAAAATCTGTAGCGGAACCTTTATTACTCCAATCAATGACTGCGTAATGATGTAATGCTACGCCCTGTAATAAATTATGAGGAATATCTCTCATTAAAACTTCAGTCCAGTGATAATCAGCATCACTTGCTCCTGAGGCAATTTTATATAAGCCTCCTTCAATATTTCCATTGGACATAAAAGTGGCATATTTTCTATAAACATCTGCATAATATTCTGCTCTCATATTACCACCACATCCCCAAGCTTCATTACCAATACCCCAATATTTTACTGTCCAAGGTTCTGATTGTCCATTCTCTTTACGCCAGTTAGACATAGGGCTCACACCATTAAAATTTACATATTGTACCCAGTCTGCTAATTCTTGAACAGTACCACTTCCTACATTTCCTGCCAAATAAGGCTCTGCACCTAATAGCTTACATAGATTTAAAAAATTATGTGTTCCAAAACTATTATCTTCTGTAACATTGCCCCACCAAGTATTTACTATTGTAGGTCTATTTTCTTGTGGTCCAACTCCATCTTTCCAATGATAGGTATCTGCAAAACATCCTCCGGGCCATCTTAAATTTGGAATCTTTAGATCTTTTAAGGCCTTAACAATATCGTTTCTAACCCCCATTGTGTTGGGAATATCGCTATCTTCTCCTACATAAAAACCATCATAAATGCATCGTCCTAAATGTTCTGCAAAATGACCATAAATATGCTTACTAATCGTTGGAGCATTTTTATCTATTGTGATTTTTATTTCAGAGGTTTGACCATAACTCATAGTATGAGTTACTGATAGTAATATTAAAATACCAAATGCTAATTTTTTCATTTTTTTCATTTTCTAGAGAATATGGGTTTAGGTTTTTTTAGGTTAAGAATTTAAATATCCATAAATAAGTAGATATTATTATTTGATTAGGTTTTAGAAATAAATAAAAACGATATGCTATTATAATAAAGAAATCTATTACAAACCACTGCTTTTTCTGATTTAAAAAAGCTGATAGCCAGCATTTTTTTACTTATAAATTAACTATAATAAGATTGTTTTAGTTTATTAAGTGTGTTTATTACACGTATAAATTAAAGCAACAATTTTTAAATACGCAAGTATTTATATAAAAAATTGGTATTATAAAAATTCTAATTATTTAAAATTCACAAAATCAAAATAAATATTTTTGAAAATAGCAGTATGAAAATGGATAATAAGTTTCTAATTTTAAAAATAGGAACAAAAAAAATAGCTGAATAATTACGTATTATCTAGTAATTATTCAGCTACGAAATAGCATGTGCTATATGGTCGGATTACTTATCTAAAATTTGAGAAGGTTCTATTTTTGCAGGCTTAACAGAACTATCATGCTCGTTATAATAAAGTTCTAATAAATTCATTGTTGCCAAAAGAAGATCTTTCGTTTCTTGTAATAATGAAAAATATAAGGTTGTATTTTTAGGGCTTGATTCTTCAGTTCGTGTTCTCGCAACTTGTTTTTCGATTTTTTGAGATACCAAGTCAAAAGCCTCATTCTTTGTTTTTAAAATATTTCCAATTTGTTCAAAAGATCTAGATTCAAAGGCCAATTTTGTGGCATTAAAAACACTTTCTAACTTGGAGTCAATTTCTTTTAACTCTTTAATTTGATTGTACTTTAATTTTTTATGATTATTATGAATGTGTTTGTGACTTACTTTGCTTATGTATTCTAATGACTGCGCCATATCTTGCAAATACCCTAAAATACTAATGTAAAAATTACTTGCACCTAGACTAGCTTCATCTAAATTTTTAATAAAATAAAAAATATGATCTCTTAAATCATCAATTTCTTTTGAAAGTTTAACTACGCCTTTTTTGTTCTTTTTTAAAGCATCTAAATCATGTCGAGCAATACCATCAATTGTATTAGTGTAAATTTTATTACTTCGTTTTACAACATTTGAAATATTATTTGCACTTTCTTCTATAACACCTTGAATAGAACTACTCTCAGACTTTCTAAGACTATCTTCAGCTTTTATTTCTTTTGCTTTTCTGTTTTGTTTAAAATAATTTCTTCCTATCATGAAAAAGGCTAAAATTAAAAGTGAAAACATAGCAACTGTTCCTCCATAATGAATACAAATTGCAATAAATGCAGAAGCAATAAATGCTATAATTGCTGTAAAAAACCAACCACCAATTACATTTAATACCCCAGCAACTCTATAAACAGCACTTTCTGCACCCCATGCTTTATCTGCTAAAGATGATCCCATGGCAACCATGAACGTAACATAAGTTGTAGATAATGGTAATTTCATTGATGTGGCTAATGAAATTAAAACACTTGCTACCATTAAATTTACAGCAGCTCTCACCATATCAAAAGCGGGTTTGTCTTGCTCTTTGACTTTTAATATAGAAGGCGCAGGTTTTTCAAACCTAATATTTATCTTATTGTGTAATGAATCTGGTAGTAATGCGGAAAAAGATTCAGAAGCTTTTACAGAAAATCGAACTATCTGACGTGATAAAAAGTTAGGTTGAAAACGTTCTTCACCTTCATCTTGTCTTGAAAGATCGACACTTGTTTTTACTACATTTTTAGCTTTAGATGAAAACCAAATGGTCAAAATCATTACTAAGCCAGAAATTAAAAGTAAAAATATTGGTGTCTTGACAGCGTTTGTTAAGCCTTGCATATTATAGTCAGCAGCTAATATTCCTGAAGCACTCCAATCTTGATATGATTGTAAAGCTGCAATTGGAACACCAATAAAGTTTACTAAATCATTACCAGCAAATGCCATTGCTAAGGCAAATGTTCCTAGAAGTATGATTAGCTTGTAAATATTAGTTTTAAAAATAGTAGCTAAGAGAAACGAAATTAATGTCCAAGCAATAAAATTTAAAAGAATAAAAAGTTCAGTTTGTGTTGCAATAAATTCTGAAATTGGACCATTTAAAATTGAAGCACTTTTTAAACCTTTTACAATAATAAAATAGATAATACCTGTTGTAGCAAGACCTCCAAAAAGAGCGCTTATCCATTTTGGTTTTTCTTCAAATTTAAATGAGATTAAAATTCTTGAAAAAAACTGAACAATAGCTCCAATCGTGAATGCAATAAGTACTGAAAGTAAAATACCTAAAATTATTTCAGTTGCTTTGTCTGTATTTATGTAAGAGCCTAAATTTAATAAAGTATCATTACTGGCAAATATTTTTACTACAGATATTGCAACGGCTGCTCCTAAAAGTTCAAAAACAATTGATACTGTTGTTGAAGTTGGCATGCCTAAAGTATTGAAAAAATCTAAAAGCAAAATATCAGTAATCATAACCGCCATGAAAATTATCATAACTTCTGAAAACACGAAATTATTGGGATTGAATATTCCCGTTTTAGCAATATCCATCATGCCGCTTGACGAAATTGCGCCTAATGCAATTCCAATACTTGCAACAATCATTATTGTTCTAAAAGAAACTGCTTTTGAGCCTATCGCAGAATTTAAAAAGTTAACAGCATCATTACTAACACCTACTACTAAATCTGTTACTGCTAAGATTGCTAAAGCTGCAATCATAAATAAATAAATATTCTCGCCCATTAAAAGTCTAAATAAAAGCAAAAATGCTATTAAAATCTGTTACTAAGGTTAATATAAGGTTATAAAATAACCTATTAATAATTTCTTATAAAATTGTAATATACAAATTCAGGTTGTATGATTTTGTTTTCTTGATAATTATTAAATGATTAAAGCTTATACGGTAAAACACAAATTGCAAAAAACAGTCAAAATTGGAAAACAAACATAAAATTAACTTAAAAATTATTTTAGAGTAGTGTTTTTCTGAAATGTGGTCATTTTTGGTTTTTCTGACACTGCTATATCAGTCATAGAAATTGTATCTATCGCCAAAGTTTTGGGTTTTAATTCACCATTAACTCTTGTAATTTCATCAGAAGTTACATGTACTGGAATTTCTATTGTTTCGTAGCCTAAAAAACTAAACACCATGGTATAGTTACCAGGTTCTATATCGGAAAATTCGTAATTTCCATGAAAATTTGTCTGAGTGGTTTTTGATGTATTTTTTAGCTGAATAGTTGCAAATAAAATTGGCTCGTTGTCCAATTCTAAATCAGAAACAGTACCAGTAATAGTTCCTTTGTTTTGGGCAAACACATTGCCAAATATACAAAGCATACAAATCAAAAGAAATTTTTTCATCAAATCGTGAATTAATTTTTGCGTTGCAAAATAACGCTGGGTATGTAAAACTAATGTTATGTTAAGGTTAAAGATTTAAAATATTTTTCAACCTTTTTATTTGGTCTTAAATTGATACAATTTTTAATGTAAGATTTAAAAAAATGTATCTTGCACTAAATTAATTTTATATGAATTGGGAGCAGTTACTTTCCTTAAAACGACAAGGAGATACTCACAAAAGACTTAGAAAAGAACAAGATGAAACTAGGCTAGGTTTTGAAGTAGATTATGACCGAATTATTTTTTCTTCAGCCTTTAGGAGTCTACAAGATAAAACCCAAGTTATACCGCTTTCAAAGACAGATTTTATTCATACCCGACTTACACATAGTTTAGAAGTTTCGGTTGTCGGACGAAGTTTAGGAAGAATTGCTGGCAAAAAAATATTAGAAAAACATCCTTATTTAGCTAAAATACATGGATATCAAATTAATGATTTTGGCGCAATTGTAGCAGCAGCTGCTTTATCACATGATATTGGAAACCCTCCTTTTGGGCATAGTGGAGAGAAAGCGATAGGAGAATTCTTTAAAACAGGGAAAGGAAAGATGTATAAAACACAGCTTTCTGATAAACAATATCAAGATATTATAGATTTTGAAGGAAATGCAAATGGATTTAAATTATTAGCAGCTTCAAAGGAAGGGGTAGAAGGAGGATTGCGTCTTAGCTACGGTACTTTGGGAGCATTTATGAAATATCCGAAAGAGTCACTCCCTAAAAGACCAACAAAACACATTGCTGACAAGAAATTTGGCTTTTTCCAGTCTGATAAAAATGCTTTTGAAGAAATTGCTGAGGAGTTAGGGTTATTACAAACAAGAAAAGGTGAAGCTATTAGCTTTTCAAGGCATCCTTTAACTTTTTTAGTAGAAGCCGCTGATGATATTTGTTATACTATAATTGATTTTGAAGACGGTATTAACCTTGGGTTAATTTCAGAAGAGTTTGCATTAGAATACTTAATAAAACTGGTTAAAGATAGCATCAATACAAAAAAGTATACCGCGATGGTGCACATGGAAGACCGACTCAGTTACCTTCGTGCATTGGCAATAAATACATTAATTACAGATGCAGTCACAGTTTTTTTAGAAAATGAAGAAGCCATTTTAGAGGGAGATTTTAATGTGTCACTTTTGGATAAAAGTAAGTATCAAGCACAAATTGCAGATATTATTAAAATTAGCGTTGAAAAAATCTACCAATCTCAGGAGGTTATAGAAAAAGAAATAGCTGGTTATAAAATTATATCAGACATTTTAGATGTATATACAACGGCTTTAATTAATAAAAAAGAAGGAAATGCTTCTAATTATGATAAACTTCTGATTGAAACTTTACCTGCTTTTTATAAACAAACAGAAATTTCTTTATATGAGATTTTATTAAATACATGTTGTTATGTTGCAAGCCTTTCAGATAGTGCCGCAGTACACATACATAATAAAATTATGGGGAAACAATTGTAAAGAACAAATGATCTTAGAAATCGTAACTCATCCCAATTCCTAAAATTTGTTTGAATTGAACTCTCGGAATTCCCTTTTTTGTGATAATACCGTTTGAATCTTTTTCTTCATCAAAAAGAATATCATCATCAAAAATTACTTGAGTACCAATAGTTGTACTTATATATTTGTTTACAACAAGCTTAAAATTTAATTCCCAATCTACATCTATATTTCCAAAGCTAGAAATATAATCAGAGTATAAACTAATCCTATGGTTCAGAAATATATTTTTCATTATTTCTTTTTCCCAAGTATTTGTAATCAAAAAACCAAGTTCCATATATACAGTGCTACCTTCCTTAAGAATAGTACCATCTGTATCAAGTATAGCTTTTTTAACACCAAAAGCTCCTGTGTTTGCTAAATCTTGATTTAATACAAAAGTTGCTTTTTGTGTTAATGGAGAAATGTAAAGGTTGAATTTTTTATTTTCTGGGATATAAGAAGCTCCAGCACCAAGAAATAAATATCCAGGTGCCATAAATGCGGATACTGGAGTGTTTGTGTCTGGGTATTTATATCCGTTTGTAAATTGAGTGTTAAAGTTTGTCTTTACAGAGTAATACCAATTTGTAATAGTATCTCTTCGATAACCAAAAGTAGAACTAAACCTGATAACATCTTCAGTTTTTCGTAATTCTCTTCCTTGTTGTGCATTTAAACCATAACGCATCTCTAAATCATTATTCCATTGTATGTATCGAAATTTATAATTTCTAACAAATTTAGAGTTAACCGAAGCCGATATAGAATTGTCACCCCCAGCTTTCCAATTTACAAAAGCAGCTTCGTTAAAGTTAATACCTACTTTATTTTCTGTATGCCAAAAAGAAGGTATTCTAAATCTGTTAAATTTATTTTTTAGCGGTTTTGTTCTTTTAAAAGATATTACTGGGTTTGTTAAATTAGCACCTCTTGGAATATTTTTTATTCGATTTTGAAAAGATCGTATTACAATCGTGTCTATTTTTATAGAATCTACTTCTTGATTTGGTGGAATGCTATCTTGTGCATTTGTTTGATATATACAGAAAAATAAAACAGAAAAGAAAGCTAATTTTAAGTTATTCAGATGCATTGATAATGGTATTGATTAGCGATTGTAAGGATAAATGGTCAATTTTTGATAATTTATGAAGTTCATCGGTAGTTCCATGTTCAATAAAAACATCATCTATTCCTAAAACCGAAATGTGATTTTTGTAATTCATTTCATTAGCAAAATCTACAATAGCACTGCCAAAACCTCCAATTTTACAGCCATCTTCAATAGTTATGATATAATCATAGTTATTAAAGATTTTATTTAATTGATTTTTATCTAACGGTTTTATAAAACCCATGTTGTAGTGCCCAATTTTTGTTTGTTTACTAAAACGATTTACTACATCGTAAACCATGTTACCTATATGACCGTTCGAAAGTACTACAATTTTCGTTCCATTTTTTAATTCTTGTGAAGAACCTATTTCAATTTTTTCAAATGGGAGATTCCATTTTTTTAAAACACCCCTTCCTCTAGGGTATCTAATTACTATCGGATGTTCTAACCCTAATTGAGCAGTGTACATGATATTGCGGAGTTCAATCTCATTCATTGGAGAAAACAAAATGATATTGGGAATGCATCGTAAGTAAGCAATATCATAAACACCGTGATGAGTGGCTCCATCTTGGCCA
>TARA_R110000796_G_scaffold47977_12_pt1 | contig 95599 bp, 75 predicted proteins | sample TARA_R110000796 | Tara Oceans TARA_R110000796 (sample SAMEA4397815) | marine metagenome | biome: Polar Biome; feature: [SRF] surface water layer (ENVO:00010504); material: water (ENVO:00002006), including particulate matter (ENVO:01000060) such as... | depth 5 m
ATTAAATATGTTATTATGGATTTTAAGGCAGCTGATGATTTACAGGATTTACAATATTTTGGTGAATATGGGGGTGTTAATCCCTCTATATCCGACTCCTCCACCTATACTTTTTTATCGGCAAAAACCATGTTCGATACTTTTGAGGGAAATACGGAAGGATGTTATCTTTACAGTAGGCACTCCTCCCCTTCCAACCTATATTTGGGAGAAGCTTTGGCCGCTTTGGAAGGAACGGAAACGGCCAATGTAACTGCGAGCGGTATGGGGGCCATAAGTGCTGTAATTCTACAATTGTGCAATGCTGGAGACCATATTGTTAGTAGTAGGACCATCTATGGGGGTACCTATGCCCTTATGAAGAATTTTTTAAAGAAATTCAATATTGGGATTTCCTTTGTGGATACTACTAATTTGGATGCAGTGGCCAAGTCCATTACCCCAAAAACCAAAATGCTTTATTGCGAGTCCGTCAGTAACCCATTATTGGAAGTGGCCGATTTACAGGCACTTTCCAAACTTGCTAAAAAACATGACATCCCCTTGGTGGTCGACAATACTTTTTCGCCCCTATCCATTTCCCCAGCAAAATTGGGAGCCGATATTGTTATCCACAGTTTAACAAAGTTTATAAATGGCACCAGTGATTGCGTAGCTGGGGCGGTCTGCGGTACCAAAGAATTTTGTTTGGGCCTCAAGGATGTAAATAACGGAGCGGGTATGTTATTGGGCAGTACTTTGGATAGTCTAAGGGCATCTTCTATATTGAAAAATATGAGAACCCTTCATATAAGGATGAAGAAACATAGTGAGAATGCGATGTACCTGTCCAAAAATTTTGAAAAGGACGGATTGCGGGTAGTATATCCTGGATTAAAATCGCATGTGGGTCATGAGGTGATGAAAAAGCAATACAACATGGAATATGGCTTTGGAGGGCTATTGACTTTGGACGTGGGGTCTCTGGAGAAGGCCAATGCCCTAATGGAATTAATGCAAAAGAAACATTTGGGATATTTAGCGGTTAGCTTGGGCTTTTACAAAACCTTGTTTAGTGCGCCGGGAACATCCACCTCTTCGGAAATTCCAATGGAGGAGCAAATTGAGATGGGACTGTCCAACGGTTTAATTCGGTTTTCCATAGGGTTGGATGACCATATTGATAGGACCTATATGGCCATGAAGGACTGTCTGATTAAATTGGATATTATTAAATCTATAAGTACTAAGGTGTAACATTGGGTTTGCAGAAGATATATCAAAATCGTAATATTACGAAGAAACAAATAGCTTCTAAATGCAGAACCTGAGTACCAATCCCGCTGGACCCGAAAATGAACATATAGTAGAAAACAAGGAATTGAATATTTGGGAAGCCCTTATCCCAGTAGTTCTTTTGATGATGATGTTGGCCTATAACATTTTCTATGCTGACGGAGAATGGTTCGGGGAATATTCCAATCAGATTATTTTATTATTGGGAGGAGCCATAAGTGCCGTTGTAGGGTTCTTTAATAAAACTTCCATAAAAACTATGGGACTCGAGGTTTTGGAAAACCTTAAAAGCGTTCTTGTCCCCATTATGATTTTGTTTCTGGTAGGTGCATTGGCGGGTACTTGGTTGGTGAGTGGTGTTATCCCTGCCATGGTATATTACGGTCTACAAGTTTTGAATCCCTCCATTTTTTTACCGGCTTCGGTTGTAATTGCTGCAATTATTTCTGTGGCTACAGGTAGCTCCTGGACTACCTCTGCTACAGTGGGGATAGCTCTTGTTGGAATTGGAACTGCCTTGGGCATTTATCCTGGCATGATTGCTGGTGCTGTGATTTCAGGGGCCTATTTCGGGGATAAGATGTCTCCCTTGAGCGATACTACCAATTTGGCCCCGGCCATGGCAGGGACAGACCTATTTACACATATTAAATACATGACTATAACCACGGTCCCTACAATTTTAATAACATTGACGGTTTTTGCTGTGATTAGTTTAAATATAGAGACTTCAGGGAGCGCAGATGTAAGTGCGCTCTTGGTTACCATAGATGATACCTTTAATATAAACCCATATTTGTTTATTGTACCCGGTGTTGTTATTGCGCTAATACTTTTAAAAACCAAACCATTGATTGCGCTGGGTTCAGGGGTAGCCTTGGCCGGGGTATTTGCCCTGTTTTTTCAGACAGAGGTATTAAAAACCCTATCGGATTCCAATGTAACGGCAATTTTCAACGCTATTTTTACTGATACTGCCATAGTCACGGAAAACGAAAAGTTGAACGATCTGTTCAGCGCCGGGGGTATGCAAGGCATGATATGGACCATATTGCTTATATGCTGTGCTATGGTATTTGGGGGTATTATGGATGGCATTGGGGCATTGGCCAGAATTACAAAATCGTTATTGTCCATAGCAAGTTCAGTATTTGGATTGTTTGCCAGTACTGTAATGAGCTGTATTGGTCTAAACGCTATAGCCAGTGATCAATACCTAGCTATTGTTATCCCTGGTAAAATGTTTAAGAAAGCCTTTCAGGATAAGGGTCTGGCACCAGAAAATTTGAGTAGGACGCTAGAAGATTCTGGAACGGTAACTTCGGTATTGATTCCTTGGAACACCTGTGGGGCTTATCAGTCAGGGGTATTGGGCGTTGGGGTTGCCGAATATTTTGTATATGCCATATTCAATTGGTTGAGTCCTTTTACGACCCTCTTCTTTGCGGCCTTGCACTTAAAGATAAGACAGCTTAAGACATCCAAGGTGGCTGGTTAATAATCGTCAGCAATTATTTCTTAATTAGATTTGTGTGATGCAGGCAATTATCTTGGCTTTTGCTAAATAACATGCCCATTTACCTATTGCGATTCCTCGATTTCCTCCTTTGCGATTACTATATATCAAGATATTTCAATAGAAATAAAAACCAACTTCCGTAATAGGCAAAGTGGGTTGTTTTTTAACAAATCAAATTATTATTAAGTCAGTTAATTTATTCAAAAACGAACTTGATAATTTTAGCCTATTTGTATTGTGGAATAAAGAAATTAAGGGTGTAAATTTTTCCAACTTCACAAGTAAATATAGTTTTCGGCATAGGTATATACAATAGTTATATTGGCATAAGTTTTTTAAATCCATATTATCAGAAACCCCTATAATTAGATGTAATTTTACGTCAGAAATTAATTGTATAAATTTTATAAATATGACTTTAGTAGGTAAAAAATTTCCAAACCTAAGCGTAAATGCAATGAACGATTTAGGCGATACTTTCAAATTGAATGTATTGGAAGAGGCTCAAAAAAATAATAAGAAGGTTATCTTATTCTGGTACCCAAAAGATTTCACTTTTGTTTGTCCAACAGAATTACATGCTTTTCAAGCTGCTTTGGGTGAATTTGAAAAAAGGAACACAATGGTTATCGGAGCTTCTTGTGACACTGCCGAAGTTCATTTTGCATGGTTGAATACGGCTAAGGATAATGGAGGAATTGAAGGGGTTACCTACCCTATTCTTGCTGATAGCAACAGAAACCTAGCCTCCACTTTGGGTATATTGGATATCACCAATGAGCAGTATAATGAGGAAACAGGTGTTGTTATGGTAGATGGCGATAATGTAACTTACAGAGCCACCTATTTAATAGATGAGGAAGGTACTGTGTTCCATGAAGGAATAAATCATATGCCTTTGGGTAGAAATGTAAATGAGTATTTGCGTTTGATCGATGCATATACCCACGTTCAACAAAAAGGAGAAGTTTGTCCTGCCAATTGGGAAGAAGGTAAAGATGCCATGACTGCGGATAGAAATGGGGTGGCCAATTATTTGTCCGCACACGCAAACTAAATTCAAGAATTAAATATAAGGAGTCAATTGATTTTTTGAATTGACTCCTTTTTTATAAAATTAAACTTAGAATTTATGATAGTAGAATTGGAAAATGATAATCTTAAGGAGATTATTGATCAAAATAAAAATGTGGTTGTTCAATATTCGGCTACCTGGTGTGGCAACTGTAGAATAATGAAGCCAAAGTTCAAAAAGGAAGCCTCCGTTAATGAGGATATCACCTTTGTTCTTGCAGATGCAGAGAAATTTCCTGAATCCAGAAAGTTGGCCAATGTGGACAACCTTCCCACTTTTGCCATTTTTAGCGATGGTGAATTCAAGAATCAGGTACAGACCAATAAGTATGAAGTTTTAAAGGAATTGATCAGTGAAGTTACCAGTAATTAAACACCTTACCGGCTTTATAGCGGAAAACGATGAGGATTATGTATTGGAAACAATAGAAACCTTGGAGTCCATTACCGAAGTCTCTTCATTAAAGGATGAGGAATTGGATGTTATTGGTGAACTGATTTCCAATCTGTACGGAGCCTTGGAGGTACAAAAATCCATAAAGGAAGGTAAGCCCCAAAAAGAGGCTTTGAACGAATTTATGCAAAGGGTAGTTGGTTCTATAGACAAATAATTGGTGTAGGATTCAAATCCCAATAAAGGCAAATACCTCTATTTTTATGTTACTACATAGAATAGGGGTATTTTAATTATTTATGTAATTAAGCAAGTCTAATTATTGTCCTACTTTTTATCCTATATTCCTTATTTATCAAGCATATATTTTTTATTTTCACGCAAAATTTAAAAAATTAATTATGGCTACAGTAACACTTAAAGGAAATCCTATAAACACTATTGGCGCACTACCTGAACCAGGAAGTAAAGCCCCTGGATTTTCATTGACCAAGGGAGATTTGTCCAATATACATTTGGAGGATTACAAAGGTGCAAAAGTGGTATTAAATATTTTTCCCAGTGTAGATACTGGAACATGTGCACAATCTGTAAGACAATTTAATAAGGAAGCTGCCGAATTGGAAAACACTAAGGTCTTATGTGTTTCCAAAGACCTTCCCTTTGCCCAAGCACGTTTTTGTGGTGCAGAAGGAATAGCAAATGTAGAAATGTTGTCCGATTTTAGGGACGGTAACTTCGGAAAGGCCTTTGGTTTGGAATTTGTGGACGGTCCATTAAAATCCCTGCACTCCAGAGCGGTGGTGGTATTGGATGAAGAAGGAAAGGTTATCTATACGGAGCAGGTTGGGGAAACCGTTGATGAGCCCAATTACAAGGCGGCCTTAGAAGTATTGATGGATGCCTAAGGAAAGCTTTTTGGTGAATCGCATTAAGAGCGTAGGTTTCGCAATAAAGGGGGCTTTACTCTTAATAAGAACGGAATCCAGTATCAAGATTCAGGTTTTTATTACTTTGGTGATGACTGCTGCTGGATTCTATTTTGAAATTTCCAATACCGAATGGATTCTTCAAATTTTGGCTATTGGATTGGTCCTGGGAATTGAGGGGTTAAACACGGCCGTGGAGAAAATAGCAGATTTTGTGCAACCCGAATTTGATGAAAAAATTGGGTTTATTAAGGATGTCTCTGCCGGTGCCGTTATGTTGGTATCCATTGCTGCATCCATTATTGGCCTTATCATCTATATTCCCAAAATCTTTTAAAAACTATTAGTTTTTCCAGAATCCCAATCTAGCTTGTACAGAGTTTCCGTAAAATGCTATTTCAATAGGAAAAGTTCTGATGAGTTCATAAGTAAATTTGTAATTTAGCCACCAGAATTTAAGATTTAATGGCAAAAAAGGTAAAAAAACCAAAGTCAACACCCAATAAAAAAGGCTTTTCCTTAAAACTATCGCAACAGAACAAAATAATTTTTGGGGGGTTGTTAATGCTTTTAAGTATTGCCTTATTCTTTTCCTTTGTCTCCTTTTATTTTACCTGGCAGGAAGATCAAAGCTTGCTGACAGAATTTGCAAACAGGAATGAACAGGCCAGAAATTTATTGAATAAATTTGGAGCCAACGTAAGTCATTTTGTGCTTTATAAAGGATTTGGCGTTTCTTCCATCATATTTACCTTTTTACTATTTAAAACGGGGCTGTACCTATTTTTGAGCATGCAGAAACAAGGGCTGCTTCGTAAATGGATATGGGGCTTGGTTTTTATAATTTGGTTCTCCGTTGCCCTTGGCTTCTTTGCGTCGGGACAACCGTTGTTGGGCGGTATGGTCGGGTACGAGATGAACGATTTTCTACAAGATTATGGAGGTAAAGTTGGAGTCTTTCTCCTACTACTTTTTGGTCTGATAGTTATTTTGGTAAGGTTGTTCCAGTTTTCCCCGGACAAGGCAGTTGCCTATTTAAACGATAAAGGAAAATCTTTTGCTAGCGAATTTAAAAATGGTAAGTCGGCCAAGGTTGATGACGGCGACAGGGAGAACGATATTTTATATACCAAGGAAAAGGAAGAATCCCCCGTGGTAATAGACACCTACACCCATAAGAAAGATATTCCCGTTTTGGCAAAAGAAGATGATGAGGAGGAATTTGAAGTAAAGGTGGGTGCAGAAGAGGATACTATTGCCATGGAAGTGGAAAAAATTAAAGAAGAGAAAGAGGAGTCCGACAATATTTCCGACAAGTTGGTGGAGGATTTTGGTGAATTTGACCCTACCCTGGAATTGGGCAATTTTAAATTCCCTCCATTGGATCTTTTGGATCAGCATGGTGCCAGCGGTGGCATTACCATTAACCAGGAGGAACTGGAAGAAAATAAGAATAAAATTGTTGAGACCTTAAAGAACTATAAGATTGGTATAGCACAGATTAAGGCTACCATAGGTCCAACGGTCACGCTTTATGAGATTGTACCTGATGCAGGGGTGCGAATTTCAAAAATCAAAAACCTTGAGGATGATATTGCCCTGTCCTTGGCGGCACTTGGCATAAGGATTATAGCTCCTATACCCGGAAAGGGAACCATTGGTATAGAAGTGCCCAATAAAAATGCCACCATTGTATCCATGCGTTCCGTTATTGCCTCCAGTAAATTTCAGAAGGCAGAAATGCAGTTGCCCATTGCCTTTGGAAAAACCATTAGCAATGAAACCTTTGTGGTAGATTTGGCTAAAATGCCCCATTTGCTGATGGCAGGGGCTACCGGGCAAGGGAAATCTGTTGGTCTAAATGCAGTATTGACCTCTTTGCTCTATAAGAAGCATCCTGCAGAGGTGAAGTTTGTTCTTATAGATCCCAAAAAGGTAGAACTTACGTTGTTCAATAAGATTGAAAGACATTATCTGGCCAAATTACCGGATTCTGAGGAAGCTATTATTACGGATAACAATAAGGTAATCAATACCTTAAATTCGCTTTGTATAGAAATGGACAACCGTTACGAGTTGTTAAAGGTGGCCATGGTTCGTAATATCAAGGAATACAACGCCAAGTTCAAGGCGCGTAAACTGAATCCTAATGACGGACACATGTTCTTGCCTTATATTGTATTGGTAATTGATGAGTTTGCAGATCTTATTATGACCGCAGGTAAGGAAGTGGAAACCCCTATTGCCAGATTGGCACAGTTGGCCAGGGCTATTGGGATACACTTGATCATTGCAACCCAAAGACCTTCGGTTAACGTAATTACGGGGATCATAAAAGCCAACTTCCCGGCTAGGATAGCTTTTAGGGTTACCTCAAAAATAGATTCAAGAACCATTCTGGATACCCAGGGGGCCGATCAATTGATAGGACGTGGGGATATGTTGTTTACACAGGGAAATGACGTTACCAGAATTCAATGTGCTTTTGTGGATACTCCTGAGGTTGCTAAGATTACTGAATTTATTGGTTCCCAAAGGGCCTATCCAGATGCGCATCTACTTCCTGAATACTTAGGAAATGATGATTCTGGCACAAGTATTGATTATAATATTTCCGATCGGGACGCCATGTTTAGGGAAGCTGCAGAAGTTATTGTAATTGCCCAACAGGGTTCGGCCTCCTTGATACAACGAAAGTTGAAATTGGGATACAATAGGGCCGGGAGAATTATAGATCAGTTGGAAGCAGCAGGTATTGTTGGTCCTTTTGAAGGTAGCAAGGCTCGTCAGGTCCTTGTACCTGATATTTATGCCTTGGATCAACTATTGAGCAATGAAAGTGCATAGGTGACATATTAAAAATTTAAATAGAAGAAAATGAAAATTAAATTATCTATTATATTATTGGTATTATCTACTTCAATATCTATGGCCCAAAACTCGGCAAAGGCCAAAACTTTGTTGGATGAAGTGTATAATAAAGTAAAAAGTTATGACAATATTTTTGTAGACTTTAAATACAGTCTCAATAACGAGGAGGCCAATATAAATACAGAAACTAGAGGGGATGTAACCATGCAGGGAGATAAGTATTTATTCAATTATTTGGGTTCCAAGCAAATGTATGACGGTAAAAAGGTATATACCGTTGTTCCAGAAAATGAAGAGGTGACCATTGAAGAGAAATTGGATGATGAAAACACCATTACACCATCTAAAATGCTTACATTTTACAAGCAGGGGCATAACTATGACTGGGACATTTTGCAAAATATACAAGGAAGAAAAATACAGTTTGTGAAGTTGACACCAATTGATACCAACTCAGAAATCAAATCTATTTTGTTGGGCATAGATGTGGAGACCAAACATATCTACAAGCTTATTGAAACGGGAAAAAACGGTACAAAAACGACGATTACTGTTAATTCTTTTAAAATAGACCAGCCCTTGTCCAAAACCTTATTTACTTTTGACGAGAACAAGTATAAAAATGATGGGTATTACATCATAAGAAATTAGACATTGAGAATTCTAGACCGATATATATTATCGAGGTTCCTTTTTAATTTTCTCAGTTCGTTCGTAATACTGATGTTTATCTTCGTATTTCAAACGATATGGTTGTTTATTGATGATTTTGCAGGTAAGGGCCTGGACATTTTCATAATAGGAAAATTCCTGTTTTACCTTATGCCCAACCTAATGGAACGGGTAATTCCCTTGACCGTATTACTTTCTTCCATACTTACTTTTGGTTCGTTTGCGGAAAATTATGAATTTGCGGCCATGAAGGCCTCTGGTATTTCCTTACAAAGGGCCATGTTGCCTCTTATTGTTTTTGTTACATTTTTAGGTGGTGTCACTTTTTATTTTGCCAATAATATTATTCCAATTTCCGAACAAAAAATATATAATCTAAGAAGGAATATTGCCAAGGTTAAACCTGCGGCGATTATTTCTGAGGGAGTTTTTAGTGATTTGGAAGGTACGGAAATGAACATGAAGGTAGATCGTAAGTATGGGGAAAATGATAGGTTCTTGGAAAATGTCATCATTCATGAAAAATCCAAAACAAAGGTCAATACCACAGTAATCAAGGCCAAATCAGGTGAGCTTATCAGTAGTGAGGACTCGGATATTTTGCAGCTGGTATTAAAGGAAGGGCATTATTACTGGGACGTAAGCACTAAAAATAACAAGGAGAAGAAGAAAAATCCATTTACCAAGGCCAATTTTAAGACTTATACCATTAACAAGGATCTTTCAGATCTTAACGATGTTGACTTGGATGAAGAACGGGATGTAAGTACGGATAAGATGAAAAACATTTCCCGCTTAACCAAAGATATAGACTCTCTAAAGGAAGACAATGTAAAATTGGTAACTGCTTTTTCCAAGAATATCGTAGGAAGAATGGGCGCTTTCGTGCCCCTGAAAAAACCAGATTCGTTAGCCCAAATTACAATCGATAAAAAAAAGAAAGAAATGGATTCTTTGGGAACCAAGATGGGTACAGATAGTATATTGGCTCTCTATCCCTCATGGCACCAGACACAGATTTTAAGCTCTGCAAAAAGTGCTACTTCCAATATTATAACAAGTATTCAAGGAAAGAAAAATGAGCTTCAAATAAAATACAAGATATATCGTCTTCATATTTTGTCGCTTCACAAAAAATACGCATTGGCATTATCCTGTATTATTTTGTTTTTTGTTGGGGCCCCTTTGGGTGCCATCATCAGAAAAGGTGGTTTAGGTTTGCCTATGGTTATTGCAATTATACTGTTCCTAACTTATTATTTTATTGGGGTTTTTGCTGGAAATTATGCCAAGGAGGGGAATATAAATCCTATTATAGGGGCATGGCTTTCTACATTTATAATGTTACCTTTAGGTGTTTTCCTAACTAGAAGGGCAACTGCGGACAAGGGATTAATGTCCTTTGGGAGTATTTTGGATTATTTTAAGAGCGTATTTAAGAAGAAAGAAAAAATTGCTGTAACATGACAACAAAAGTTGAAAAGACTATTACGCTAAATACCATTGAAGAAGCTATTGAGGATATAAGGCAGGGCAAGGTAATTATTGTAGTGGATGATGAAAACAGGGAAAATGAAGGAGATTTCTTGGCAGCCGCAGAATTGGCTACACCAGAGTTGATCAACTTTATGGCTACCCATGGTAGAGGACTTATCTGTGCACCACTTACCGAAGGTAGATGTAAGGAACTGGGTCTGCATATGATGGTGCACAATAATACCGATCCTATGGAAACCGCGTTCACAGTTTCTGTAGATTTAAGGGGCCATGGTGTTACTACGGGCATTTCTGCCGCAGATCGTGCAAGTACCGTTAAAGCGTTAACAGATTTAAGTATTAAGGCCCATGATTTGGGTAGGCCTGGGCATATATTTCCTTTGGTGGCTAAAGAAGGGGGAGTATTAAGAAGAACGGGACATACCGAAGCCGCCATTGATTTTGCCCGTTTGGCCGGACTAAAACCTGCCGGGGTTATCGTTGAGATTATGAACGAGGATGGATCTATGGCCAGATTGCCCCAATTGGTAAAAGTGGCCAAGACATTTGATCTAAAAATTGTGTCTATCGAAGCTTTGATAGCCTATCGTATGGAGCATGATAGTCTTATCCGTAAAAAGGAAGATTTTAATATTGTTACCAGATTTGGCGAATTTAGATTGAGGGCCTACCAACAGACCACGAATAATCAGATACATTTAGCGTTGACTAAAGGCTCATGGAAGAAAGAAGACAAAGTCCTGACCAGGATTAATTCTACTTTGATCAACAATGACATTCTTGGCACCCTTACCAACAATCCGGACAAAAAATTGGAAGATATGTTCAACGCCATCAATGAAGAAGGCAAAGGGGCAATAGTCTTTATTAATCAGGAAACCGAATCCTTGAACCTATTGGGCCGATTAGGTGAACTGAAAGAATTACAAAAACAAGGAATATACAAAGCTCCGAAAGTGGATATGGACGCCAAGGATTTTGGTGTAGGAGCCCAAATTTTGCACGATTTGGATATAGCCAAAATTAGGTTGTTGAGCAATTCTAGTCACACCAAAAGGGTTGGGCTTGTAGGCTACGGACTGGAAATTGTAGAATACGTAACGTATTAATAAGGACGATTAAATCTTAAATAATAAATGCCGAAGGTTCAATTTCCTTCGGCATTTTATTTTGGCTCAAGGTAGTCCCGACTTACAAGGGTCTTACCCAGATGTTTCTAAATTGAGTTTTGTTGCCGTGGTCCTGTAGTGAAAGTACATCATCACCATGGGCAGAGGGGTAGTCATGCAAACCAATATAATAGGTGTTACCACTAATCTCTACATTATTTTGTACTAGAACACCGTTGTGTAGAACCGTAATCCTCGCCTTGGCATCCAATCGGCCATCTCTTTTAAATCTAGGGGCCGTATAGATTACGTCGTAAGTGTTCCATTCCAATGGACCGCGCATCGCATTTACCAAGGGTGCGTGGTCTTTATAAATACTAGCTGCCTGTCCGTTTCTATAGGTACGGTTATTGTAAGAATCCAATATTTGCAATTCATATCTGTTCTGCAAAAATAATCCGCTATTGCCCCTACCCTGGCTTGAACCTTCCACCACATCCGGAGCACTAAATTCTATGTGAATCTGGCAGTCACCAAATTTCATCTTTGTACTTATACCTCCAGAACCGGGAACTACTTCCATATGGTCATTGTCTACAATTTTCCATGGTGCCGGTTGTGCATTGTCTTTTTGTTTTACCCATTGATCCAAGTTTGTTCCATCAAATAAAATTATTGCATCCGAAGGGGCGTCTCCCAATGTTTTTGCAGGAGTCACTACACTTACTTCTGGTTCCCATATTTCCGTCATTTCTGCTTTCATGGGCATAGGGGATACTTCGGGAGGAGTGCTGATATGTTTGTTTTGTGCTCCTATTTGCAAAGAAAAAGCAATAGAAAATAGGAAAAGGAAAATAATCTTGGAATTCATATTACTAAAAGATTTAATGGTGATTTGATTTGCTATTTTAAATATACTTATATTCCTCAAGATTTACATGGATATATATTAATATTCTTAAGGTCAATACTTGTTCAGTTTTCATCACCCCAATTATGGCGAAAGATACATGTAGTTGATATAAACCAATGGCTGTTTGTATATTTCAAGTGAAACTAGGGATTTTGATCCTTATGTTTCACCTTATATAAAATTCTATTGACCCATCTCAAGTTCCAGCTCCCCTCCTTTTACTATTTGTGAGTGTCTTACGGTGAATCCATTTAGAGCTTTACCATCCAAACTAGCGCTTTTTATAAGCCAGTTATCCATATCACTGTTCTTTACCTTTATAGTAAATTTATTGCCTTTATAATATTGGGGATGAAGACTTATCTCTATGGTGTCAAAAATTGGACTTCCCAATTCATAAACCGGATCATTTTCGGTTCCTCCGTTCATTTGAAAAAGACCTATTTTCATTAGAACGGATAAACTTCCCATAAGTCCCTGGTCTTCATCGCCATTGTAGCCAGTTGCAGGAGAAAGTCCACTAAAAACTTTGTCTACCACTTTTCTAGACCAAAATTGCGCTAGATCGGGCCTGTCCAACTGATTAAATACAAATGCCGTCTGAATGGATGGTTGGTTACCGTAATTGATGGGTATACGTCTATATTCCGGGTGAAGTTCCTGCGAGTGCGAATTACCTGCTGTGAACCCTAGTTTTTCCGCCACCTCGAATTGATGATTCAATTTTTCAGCGGCCTTCGATTTGCCGCCCATCAAGTTTGCCAAACCGCCAATGTCATGAGGTACAAACCACGTTGATTGTGCCCCATTGGACTCTATAAATCCATGCTGGTGTTCGTAAGGATCATAATTCTCCAACCAACCTCCTTCTACATCCTTTGGTCTCATCCAACCGGAAACTTTGTCGAATACATTTTGGTAATTATTGGAACGCAGGGCAAACACATCATAGTCATCCTTATGCCCAAGTTTTTTGGCCAATTGTGCCAAGGTCCAATCTTGGTAGGCATATTCCATAGTTAGGCTAGCTCCGTCCTGGTGTCCTCCAAATTTACCCTCGGGAATCGGATAGGGAACAAAACCGTTATTCAGGTAATACTTAAAGCCTCCACCAAGCGCTGTTTTATGTTCATAACCAGCCTTTTCCATAATTCCTCCTGGCATATGATTTTTCTTTAATGCCTGATAAATAAATTCGGTATCTTCCTTAATAATACCTTTCTGAATGGCACTGACTATAAAAGGGGTAGACGAGGCACCTGTCATAACATAAGTGTAATTGCCCCCTGAAGGTCCCCGTGGGACCAAACCACCATCCCGATAATATTGTATCAGGGAATGGACAAAATCTTCCATAATATCTGGATAGACCAAGCCCCAAAGCGTATTTATAGTCCATTGGGCTCCCCAGAAGGAATCGGAATTATAATGGTTAAATTTAGGTTGTCCGGCAGGATCCAAAGGTATTTGTCCTATTCTAAGGTTATCACCAGTATTATCGGGATAGGCTCCATTAATATCACTTATTACCCTTCTACCTTGCAAAGCGTGCCAAAGGTCCGTATAAAATCTGCGCTGTTGTGTTTCTGTACCTCCTTGAATTTTAATTCTACCAAGAAAACCATTCCACTCTTCTTCGGATTCGTCCACCACCTTTTGAAAATCCCAATGGTTCAGTTCCGAATCCATATTTACTTTCGCATTTTCGACAGACGTATAGGATATACTGGCCTTCATTAATACATTCCGGTTTTTTTCATCCATGTAAACTAAATAATTGCCAGTTTCCGGATCATGGTCGATAGCACTGATTTCGGAATTCAATTCTATCTTGAAAAACAGTTTGAAGGGTTTGGGCCTTCTATGGGTAGGACTCATTTCCAACTCACCGGTAAGAATTTTGTTTCCTATTTTTTCCATTTTTCCATTTACATTTTCACTAGGTCCCAAAAGGGTATTCAGATTAAATAGTATGGCAGGACTACCTTCGCTAGGAAAGGAGTATTTGTGGAACCCTACTCTTTTAGTACTGGTAAGTTCCGCCGATATTCCATAGCGCTCTAGATCTACCAGATGATAGCCTGGAGAAGCCTTTTCTGCTTGGTGATTAAATTTGGAATAAAAATCTTTAAATACCCCAGTCTCGTTTTCAGAGGTAATGCTTACTGGCATTACTGATAGCCCTGAAATCTGCCATCCGTGAACATGGCTAAAGCCTTTGATGGTATCTGTCTTGTGTCTGTAACCACTTCCCCATGCTCCGTCAATTTCTGTATCCGGACTTAAATTCACCATGCCAAAGGGTCTAGATGCCGAGGAGAAAAAGAACCATCGAGAGTTTTCCGAATCGAGTTGTGGATATACTAGGTCAACAAAATTATCAGGTTTAGGCTTTTCCGATTGTATTTCTTTACAAGAATTAAATGTAAAAATGGTGAGTAGCAAAAGAAAAAAAATAGATGCTTGATTAATCTTCATTAATTTGATTTTATGTTGAATAACATTTTTGTATCAATAATAACTCAATAATTGGAGAAATCCACAATATTTCGTAGAACATTTGCCATTTTTTCAGCCCTTGAAGTAACCTCCTCATCTGTCCAACCCAATTTGATTAAACAGGAAATATTTCTGCCCACCCATTGATCAGATTTGGAAAAATCGGACATATTATAATTTGGCAATCCCTCTCTTAACTCCTTGGAAAAACCATTCAGGCTATTCAAATCCTTTAAATGCTCCCATTTCCTATAGTAATGCCAATTGTTGTTGAACCAATAAAAGCAGGCGTCCACACCATTTTCAGAAAAAGCCTTGATTGTCTTTTTGGCCATTTCTTCTGTTGGCAGAAAGAAACTGAGAAAGGAATAGTTCTCAACACCATTTTTTGGGACTCGCCTAAAGCTAACTTCTGGAATTTGGTCTAGTGCCTCTTTTAAGATGGTATAGTTTCTTTTCTGGGTAGCTATAAAATCGTCCAAACGTTCTATTTGGGCAAGGCCAACGGCGGCATGCAGTTCCGAAATCCTATAGTTATAGCCCAAGATCGGATGGCCTTCCGCTCCCCTATCCTTACCAATATGATCATGTCCATGATCTGAATATTGGTCGGCGAGTTTATAAAACTCCTGGTTATTGGTAATCACTGCACCCCCCTCTCCACAGGTAATGGTCTTTACATAGTCGAACGAAAAACATCCCAAATCTCCATAGCTGCCCAATGGTTTCCCTTCATAGCTGCCACCAATGGCCTGACAGGCATCCTCCAAGAGAATTAGGCCGTGTTTTTCACAAATCACTTTTAATGGTGCCAGATCTGCCATGGATCCACACATATGGACAGGCATCACTACTTTGGTTTTATCGGTAATTGCGTTCTCCACGGCAAGGGGGTCTAGTGTAAGTGTGTCGTCTACATCCACTAGGATGGGAACAGCCCCAACGGAGAGGACTGCTTCAAAGCTTGCCACAAAAGTAAATGTCGGCAAAATAACTTCATCCCCTGCGCCTACTTTAGCACAGGCCAAAGCCACTGTCAAGGCTGCGGTACCGCTGCTCACCAATTGGGCATGGTTCACTTGCATTCGCTTTTCCAGGGCCTTTTCCAGTTCTTTTGCTTTCCAATGGCCATTCCTCATGCCATCAAAACCATACCGCATTAATACTCCTGAATCCAAAACGTCATTGACCTGTTTCCGTTCCTTATCTCCAAAAAGTTCAAATCCTGGCATATTTTAATTCTTAATTATTAGGTTATTAAATTGATTTTTTGTCATTGGATCAGGGTATATGAATGATACTTTCATCCAAGTCCCTACGCACTTTTTTTAAGGTAGCAAACATATCATCGGTGGACCTGTAGCCAACAGGAAGTACCAATACAGATGTAAGTTTTAGTTTGTCCAGTCCCAACAGCTCGTCATAGGACGTTGGCTGAAACCCTTCCATAGGACAGGCATCGACTTCCTCCAAGGCGCAAACGGTAAGCAGCGTACCCAACGCTAGATAGGCCTGATTGGTGGCCCATACCCTGACCTCTTCCCTTTCCTTTTTGGAGAAGCTTTCGACCAGTGCACCCTTAAAGGGATCAAGTATTTCATCCGAAGTATTTCTAATTTGCTGTACCCTGGCAAAATAGTCATGGATAAATTTCTGGTCAATTTGCTTTTCAATACAAATTACAAGAACGTGAGATGCTTGGGCCACCTGCTTTTGGCCATAGGTAAACTTCACCAACTCCTTTTGTAGCTCCTTATTTTGAACCACCAATAATTTGATGGGTTGTAATCCATAGGAAGTGGCTGTTAAATTAAAGGCCTGCTTTAATTTTTCCAGCTTTTCTTCCGTCAACATCTTATCGGCATTGAACTTCTTCACTGCATAGCGCCATTCCAATTTCTTGATAATATCCAAAATTTATTCTCTTTTAATTAAAAAACCATAGTTTAATGGACATGAAAATAACCACAATAATCAGTAATATTTTTACGATTTTGTCCCCTTTGTCCACGGACCATCTGCTGGTCAACCATCCTCCGAGTGTTTGTCCGGAGGCCAAAGTTAAGCCTATTTCCCAATCCAGTTTACCGTTCAACCCGAAAAGTATCAAAGCTGCACTGGTGTACACCACCATGACCACAGCCTTAATGACGTTGGATTTCATCAATGTAAGGTGATTGATAGTTGATAACGCCAATAACACAAAAATACCGGTTCCTGCTTGTATGAAGCCACCGTAAATACCTATTAAGAAAAAGGCGACAATGGCCCAAAATTGTCTTTTTCCCGTAATGATTTCCTCAAAATCGTTAATGCGTATTCTGGGTTGTACAAGCATCACAATAACTATTAGGACCATTACAATGGCCAGTATCTTATTAAAGGCATTCTCATTAATATCTATGGCCAGTTTGGAACCAATTAGCGTACCTACTGTAGCTACTATGGAAAGATACAAAATAAACGGACTGGCTATTGCCTTGCCCTTACTCTTGTAGCCGGCAACATTGGCAATTCCCTGGGTAAGTACGGCTATCCTGTTGGTGCCGTTGGCAACACTGGCGGGCAGGCCAAGAAAAATTAGAATGGGCAATGTAAGAAGGGAGCCACCGGCAGCCAAAGTATTGAGCGCACCAACTGCGAGACCTACCAAAGCCAAAAGCACATAATGGTACCATTCTTCCATTAGGCAAAAGTAAGTGCTTGGAAAGAATCTAGCCTAATTTAAATTATGAAATAAAAAATGGATTTTCTTTTAAAAAGAATAAAAAGGTTTCTATATTTGCACCCGCTAAGGAGAAATGGCAGAGTGGTCGAATGCGGCAGTCTTGAAAACTGTTGAGGGTCACACCTCCGGGGGTTCGAATCCCTCTTTCTCCGCTGGGAATTTACCAAATTCCACCAAAAGCCCGTAAACATTATGTTTTCGGGCTTTTTTAATTTTCCAAAATATCAAATAAAACCATAAAATATCATAGAAAAGGTGCGGTATTCGGTGCGTATTTTTTAAACAAAATTTACGCACCGAATTAGCTGTAATGGTATAATTTTCAATCGGTTACAAATTATATATTACAATTAATTTTTTATATTTATTCCGCATTTTAAATACGCACCTATGAAAACAACATTCTCAGTTCTTTTTTATCCAAGAGGAAATGATATGGATAATGAAGGTGAGGCCCCTGTTTATGCTAGAATAACCGTAAATGGTAAGCGGAGTGAATTCAGTATTAAGAGGAAGGTACTAATGACAAAATGGAACGCTTCAGCCGGAAAAATGAAAGGTAATTCGTCTAAGGTTCGTGAATTGAACGCTTATATGGACAAGATTCGTTATAAGATATACCAAATTCATGAAAATCTCATGGATCGTAACGATCCGATTACCGCTGATTTGATTAAGAATATTTTTCTTGGTAAATCAGACAAGGATAAAATGTTGTTAAAAATTTTCCAGGATCATAATGACAAGATAGCTGCATTGGTGGGCAAAGATTATGCTCCTGGCACTGTTGAAAGGTATTGTACGGCCAAAAAGCATGTAGAAGAATATATTAAAAAGGAGTATAAGGTAGAGGATATTCCAATCAAGAAGGTTGATCACGCCTTTATTGATGGGTTTGAGTATTACTTAAAAACTGAACGCGATTGTTCCCATAATACTGCTGTGAAGTATATTACCAATTTTAAAAAGATAGTCCGGATTGCATTTGCGAATGATTGGATCCAAAAAGATCCTTTCCTTCATTGGAAGGGCAGGTTGAAAATTGTAGACCGTGAATTTTTAACCGAATCTGAAATTCAGCAGATGTTGGAAAAGGAAATCAATAATGCCAGATTGGATCAAGTAAAGGATATCTTTCTTTTTTCCTGCTTTACGGGATTGGCCTATTCAGACGTGAAAAAGCTTTCCAATGACAACCTGGTCTTGGGAATTGACGGTGAAAATTGGATAAAAATAAAAAGATCCAAAACGGACACCCGTAGCAATATACCCATCCTGCCTTCGGCACAGGCTATTATTGACAAGTATGCCGAACATCCTGCTATTCTAAACGGAGATAGAATATTACCTGTGTTGAGCAATCAAAAAATGAACGCCTATCTTAAGGAGATAGCTGATCTTTGTGGCATAAATAAAAATTTAACCTTTCATTTGGCCAGACATACTTTTGCCACAACCGTAACTTTGACCAATGGTGTTTCTATTGAATCTGTGAGTAAGATGTTGGGACATAAATCCTTGAAAACCACCCAACATTATGCCAAAATACTTGATAGAAAGGTAAGTGATGATATGAAAATGTTGAGGAAGAGATTAAATTTTAATAGCTAGATCATAGCTGTAACTTAGAAACATTTTTTTGTCCTCTATTTTGATCTTAAATCAATCTTTATACTTAAGGGTGTACATTCCTCTTGAGGGATTATCTAAAACCCCTTGCGTCTTCAATAAGGAAATATAGGCCATGATCGTGCTATATTTCATTTTAGGATAATCTTTTTTGATGAGTTCTACCAACTGAATTTTTTTAAGGATATTTTGATCCAAAAAATAAGACTGTACCTTAAGTTTAAATAAATTATTCAAAATCAATTACTTAATTTAAAGCTTAACTAAATTTATAAATATTTATAGAATTATTGGAAATTTATTATGAGATTTTTAACGTCTTTACCCAGGCAATACAAGTTGTTGTTTAGCGATTGGGGCAATTTTCCTTTTTAATAAGAACATCATGATGACAGTTGGAGGCTATATTTGTTATTCATAAGTTAAGACTTGAAAAATAAGTTTGTATAACGAATCTATTTTTCAAACTTCAAAAAAAGAGGACGTAGGGGTGCGTCCTCTTTTCTATTTATCATTGTTCATGTTGTCAGTCTTAAAAAGTAACAATAACAATTCGGGGCTGATTTTTTATATACCATCATCTTCATATACTTTTTGATTGAATCTTATGATGAGCTCCTCCAAAAATCGTGTCTTGCTATCCTTTCTACTTTTTATCTCAGCATAGGTTTTATAAATGTTGTCCAAACGAATATTGAACAAGTCCTCAAATGCCGATGCAATACCTTTTATATCCTCCTTGCCATTGTTGACTGCAGAACTGGAGTAAAGCGCATATATCAATTCTGTTAAGGCTGCTTTGGAGGCACTCCAAACCAATGCCCTCTTGGGCTTCTCAATCTGTAAAGCTTTGTGTTTCTCTAATTTTAATAGTTTTATAAGTTTCTGGAGGTATAGGATAAACTTATTCATTCCCTTTATTCTTGCCCAAAGCATATCATGAGAAGTAAAGAACTTGGGGTCCAGATAACAGGCTTCTGGTAGGGAGTAAAGGGGAAATACTTGATTGGACCTTGTAAAGTATTGCACGTCCAGGTAGGTAAGTTCTTGTTCCATATAATGGACAAAGTCCCAATTTCTATTGAAGAATTTATTGATGCGCTTAATTTTCTTTTCCAAAAAGTTCAATTGATTTCCAAGACCTATCTTGGGCATCAAGAGTTCACAAGACCTGACTTCGCTAAAATAGACCAAATAGCTTAAGGGCTCGGATTTTACCCTTTTAAAGAAATATATTTCTTCCTCTATGGATTTGAAGCCTTTCTTTTCCACTATTAATTTCAGCAAATAAAGGGCATTATTGCTCAGATGAATTCCTTCATTGCTTTTTTTTAGGTCTATCCTTTTACTTGGTAGAATTTCCTCCAGTTTCTCAAAATAGCCATCAATAATGTGCTTGAATCGATTATCCATCCTACTAACTTTTAATGCTATGTTGGTGAAAAGCAATTCAGAAGATTAAGTTTGGGTAAATTATATTTTAGTGGGGCTAATTCACTATTTCAACTGCTGTTTTCAAGCACTCCTGGCAATTCTAAATTATAATGTCCTTGGATTGGAAATGGGGCATCTGTGATATGGTGATCTAAAATAATGGCATCTTGATCCTCAACGGCACTGGGTATGGCCCCCAGATGGCCCAGGGTACTGTTCTTGGTGATAATGATGGGCTGCCCGTACATTTGCCCAATTTTTTCTTCCAGAGCGCTGTACAACGGATGGGAAATATAGGATTTGGACAGGGGAAACTGGGTACCGTACTTTTGGATGGCACCGACTGCGGCCGCCTTTAATCTGGGATCCTGTTCCAGTCCCAAATATCCCGTGGTCCCAAAATGGTAGAGCGTATTTCCCCCGACCCCAATGGTCCTTCCTGTAAGGTCCTCCCCTTCCGCATATAGGTGTAGAACACCTTGTTTGGCGGCATCGGTGATCACCTCGTTGACGGTGTCCAAAAAATTATTGTGCTTGATCTTTGCCATGGTCATTTGTGTTTGGTCCCTAAAATGTAGTGGCATTTGTAGGATTTTGTACTACCCAATACAAAATTTATCCCTCTCAGATAAGTTTTAATCCCTCTGGGATAAGAAAATCCCCCTTTATATAGGTCTTATAGAAGGTTTTAAAATTCGCAATCATTATATTTATGTAAATTTAGTACCATCTACCAGTTTTTATTAATAGACCATGCAAAGTTATTTTGAAAACGATTTCACGCAGTACATGCTTGTGGACAATATTGTGCATATCATTTACAAAAAGGGGGTAATTATCGACCTCCAAGCATCTAAACGGATTGTGAGGGACCGGTTGATGTTCCAGGAGGAACGGGCCTATCCCATTCTCTGTGACATCCGACAGCTCCGCAGGGTGGACAAGGCTGCCAGGGACTATCTGGCGCTGGAGGGTTCCCTGCTGGTTAAGGCCCTGGCCTTTATCATTGAGCCTCCCGTAACGGATGTCATGACAAGGTTCTACCTTATGACGAACCATCCGGACATCCCTACGGCCTCCTTTCGGGAAATTTCCAAGGCCTTGGCCTTTTTAAGCAGGTTCCTGAGCCTAGGCTTAGGGACGATCCTATTTTAAACATTTTTAACATGCAACATAATATCCTTTTTACTCCTCTATAAACACGTGTACATGTCCCCTTTAAAAACAAAAGATAGAATGCAGGAAATCCAGCACATGCTCCTGGAAATGGCAGGTGGTAATTTCTTTTACCGTTTGGAGACCTCGGACAGGAACGACAATGTTGAGGCCCTGGCCATAGTGCTGAATATGCTGGCCGAAGAGATCCAGGAATCTTTCTACCATCAGGGATATGTGAGTTCCAAGGGTACTACCGAGCATTTGGTACAGATGTGTTTTCTACTGGATGGGAACGGAATGGTCCAAATGGCCAACCAAAAGGCCTGTACCATCCTTTCCAAATTGTACGGCAATATTGTCCAAAAGCCTTTTTCGGACCTGTTGACGGAAGCCTCCCAAATGGATTGGGACCAGAAATGGAAGACCCTCGGAAAAAAGAGCTTCTATGATATGGCAATCCCCCTCAGTTTTTTGACCAATGAAAATCTGGTCGTTCCCAACCGCTGCCATATCACGTCCATCAAATCAGAAGAGGACCGTTCCCACAACGTTTTGATCACCGTGGTCCATACCGTTACGGGCAGGACCTATGCCAAGGAAAGGAACCAAACTGCCATTAATACGGACCCCAATAGCACAATTTCCAAAAAGAAAGGAACAAGGCCAAAGGTAAAACTGAGTTATGAGGACATTCGAAAGATAAGGGAGGGACGGGATATGATCCTAAACAACCTGCAGATGGACCACCCCAACCTTAAGGACCTGGCCCACCAATTGGGTACCAATGAGTTCAAGCTGAAATATGGTTTTAAGGAACTTTATGGCACCACGGTATTCAAATATCTGGTTCAGGAAAGGTTGCGAAAGGCCAAGACCTTGGTACAATATACCCAACTGAACTTCAAGTCCATTGCCAAGATGGTCGGTTTCAAAAGCGTTCCCCATTTCAGCAGGACGTTCAGCGAGCAGTACGGATATTCCCCTAAAATTTTCAGGAAAAAGGCCGATATGGGAGAGATATAACACATAAATCCCTCTGGGATAAGTATTTATCCCTTACAAGCAATTTTAACTCCCGAACTTTGCCATATCAATACAAATGATATGAAACGGCACCAAATATTTAGGGAGACAATTGTACAAACGGCCTGTTTGCTGTTCATTGTCCTATTTGCTTATGCCGGACTGACCAAACTGCTGGAAGGGCATCTTTTCTATGACAACATCAGGAACTCGCCCATACTTGGGGGCAAGGCCATAGCTACCTTGGCCTCTTGGGCCATACCGTTGTCGGAACTGGCCGTTGCCCTTTTATTGATTTTGAAAAAAACGAGATTGATGGGGCTCTATGGGGCAGTAGTCGTGATGCTCCTATTTACCGGCTACACCCTGGCCATTCTATTTTTTGCCCCATATAAACCTTGTTCCTGTGGGGGCATTATCTCCCTCTTGTCCTGGGAACAGCATTTGGTCCTCAATGCGATATTGCTCCTATTGGCCCTACTGGCCATATTGCTCTCCCCCAAACATAAAAATAATACATGGAACAAGATCCAACATGGGCCATAAATGGCCATGTAAGCGAAAGAAAAAAGTAAAATGATGAAGATATTTTGTTGCGCGACAAGAGCAGGGGGAAGACCGAAAACCTGTACAAGAGAGTAGGCAGCTATTATTAATTAAAATTATATTATCATGAAAAAGTTGAAATTGATATTACCGATGTTGGCATTTGTTTTTGCCATTGCACTGTCGTTTGCGTTCACAAATGCAACGGCCGATGATTACTACGCTACCGGATTTATTCAGATAGGCACTACCTGGTATGAGGTGGACGTGGATTGTGATGAAGTGAACAATAACGATTGTAAAGTAAGGCTCGAAGGGCAATCACAGGTCTATACCGTATACGCCGATGAAAGCACCAACAATCCGTTACGGAATTCTACAAATCAGATCAAGGTAATTCCAGACCCACGCCCCTAGAGGGTTCATTAATTCACTAAAAAAAACACCAGGCCTAAGAGTCTGGTGTTTTTGCCTTTTGGCAATCAAAAAAAGAAGAATGGCATTTGAATCTATGGATCCTTCCGGCCATTTTTAAAAACAAATTCCATCATATTTTCATCCCTTAAATATTTTTTGGCCGTTACCTCTATATCCTCGATTTTTAAAGATTTTAAATAATCTTCTACCTCAGTGGTGTATAACCATGGCTCATTAAATTTATAGTATCCATGCAGTTTTTCCATTTGCTGGAATATACTCCCTCCCTGTAACTTGGCCATTTTATTTATTATAACTTCCTTAAATAGTCCCTGTTGCAATGATTTCTTGCCTATTTCTTTTACCAGCTCCTTACAGGAATTCCGTATTTTGTCCAAATCTTTGGCCATACAATCCAAATACAATGTAATCTCATAGGATGACAGCTCCCTATTGAAAGAGGCCGTCGCAAAAGTATCGTATATTGCGGATTCATCAACGTACCGTAACTTTTTGGAAATTGAACTTAGCAAGGCTCCCAAAATCTCTACTTTAATATGTTCTTGCCAATCCAACGGATCCTGTGTTGCACTTATGAACTTCATGGAATATTTAACGCCTTTCATATCATATAAAACACCAAGTTCCCGGGCAGAAAATTCCCTGTACAATGGACCCTTTGGCAACTTTACGTTTCCGATCATTTCTTGTCTACAACCCGGTACGGATCCCGAACGGGGAATGCTGCCCAGGTATTTTTGAATCAGTGGCAAAATAGCATTTACTGTAACATCCCCGGTGATCAAGAATGTGAAATCCGAAGGGTCCCCATATAATTGGTTATATATTTCATAGCTCCGGTCAAAATTGGTTTTCGAAATACCTTCCCATCTCGGGGTTCCATTGGGAGCTATTGACCTATCACCTATAAACTCGCGTACGGCAACATTGAAATCCTCCAAAATAGGATCATAGGACGGTTTGGAGCTATGTCTTTTGATCTGTTGGAGTTTCCAATCATCAAAGGCCCTATGATCCTTTCTTGGATTGGTAAAATGGAGGTAAACCAGCTGTAGCAAGTTTTCAAGATCATGAATGGAGGCATTTCCTTTAATTCCAGTTTCCCTACAATCAATGTATGGGGACAAGCCATTCCTTATACTCGTTCCATCAAGGAAACCCTGAATTTGAAATTTATCCATTTCACCCAATCCCGCATTTTGTATTATTGACGGTGCATTTATGGCCGAAAAATAATCGCCCTTTTTAAAGCACGAAGCCCCATAAGGACTGAAGCCATGTAGATAAATCTTATCATTGTTACTTTTTGCCAAGTCTTTTGAATTGAGCAACACCACCTTTGCTCCATTATCCAAAACAAATTCCTTTGCTCCAAAGACACTTGTACCAATAAAGTTCGATTCCACCGGTTTTAGGGAGGCAACCTTAGTCCTATCCATCAGTTGACCGGGTATCTCCTTAAAAATATAAGGCACAGATGCCCTGTTTTGCTCTTGTTGGATCCAAGAACAGACTTCTTTCTCATTAAAGTTTACTCCTTCAGGTGCAACAATCGCAATGTCATTGGGCATAGTGAACATATAGTCTTGCAAAAGCGCATTGAATTCGCCCAAAGTTAGATCTGACAACCATCGATGTAGAACTGAAGCCTTGTTTTCCGGAAGGGCCAAGCCATAAACATAATTATTTTGGATCTGTCCTATCCAATAATTTAAGTTCTCTGTAACATCGGGTTGCAGTTCCTTGATCTTCTTATTCTTTTGCTGCTCCCATTCTGTTTTGCTAAGCCCATATTTCTTTAACTGCTGCAACAGAACCATGACTTTCCTTATTGCCCCTTCCGCATTTTCCCCGGCCTCTTGAATTTGTATTCGGTATGCGGGAAAAGCGAGGTGGGGCGGCATGCCCGAGGCCGAAAAAGTAGAATTGTAATCATTGCCGACCCTTTTGAAACGACCATTCATCACATTTCGCAACATGCTCCAAACCACTTCTCTTTTTAGTCCGTCCCAAGTATCCCTTTGTTCCAAAATTTTACCATCCCTCATATAAAGATGAACCTTAACGTAAGATACATTGGAGTTTTCTAGGGCCTTAGATTGCACCAACGAGACAAATTGATTTGGCCGATCCAGATATTCCGCTACACATTTTTCGCTCGGTATAGGGGACCTGCTACTTTCAAGATTGGAAAAGCGCTTTATAACGTTGCTCTCCATATCCTGTATTCTTGTGGTATCACCTACCAGAACCAACGCCATATTATTTGGCAAGTACCATTTCCTATAAAATTTTATGAGCCGTTCGGGGTCAAATTTTTTGTTATGTTCAAAGAAATTGGAATTATCCATTCTGCAGGGCGTTATTTCGGATTCAAGGCGCATCCTAGTAAGATGTTCTTTTAAATTGCTACCCTGTTTCATTATTTTCTCCTGCCTTAAAGGGCCTCTTTCCTTATTGATTACCTCTGGGGTCAAATGCAGGTCCGAAATATCCTGGAACCATTGTAACCCAGTATCAAAAGCATCCCTGCGGTCATAGGGAACATTAAAATAATATAATGTTTTCATTGCGGATGTTCCTCCAAAAACGTCATTTTCGTCCATGCCCAATCTGGAACGCATTTTTGTATTATTAGCAATATTGCCGCTAAAATGCTTGGCACATTTAAACGCAAGATGTTCAATGGCATGTGCAAAATCCAGTTCCTCGGGGGCCTCACTATAATCCCCGGTCTTAACATAAAAGCGCATCACAAGTTTGTCGCCGGAATTGGCCACATGTTTTATGTAATAGGTAAATCCGTTGGACAACTTACCAAAGCGGATACTTGGATCCAACTTTAATGGCCCATAGGCATCTTCTTCCTGTGAATATGTCCCTGTAAGGTTCAAAGTAAAGAGGGCATAACAAATTAGGAGCTTTGGTATGGACATGGGCGCAAGCCTTGTTATTCTAGTACCCCACATTTTGATGTAGATTTTGGTTCTTGTCAAGTTCCACCTGCGGTATGGGAAACAATACATCCGTCTCTTGCCATAACGGCTTTATGGGCATTAGCACTTGGGACGCTTTTCCAGTCCGCTTAAGATCGAACCAGCGGTGCCCACATTCTGAAAAGAGTTCCAGTTTTCGTTCCTCCGATATAATGTTCAGTAACCCTTCCTTGTTTATTTCGGGCTCAATATCATTGATAAGGTCCAATCCTGCCCTGGACCTCAATACATCGACATCGGCAATTGCCCCGGAAATATTCCCTTGCATGGCCCGGGATTCTGCCCGAATCAAGTATTGTTCCGCCAAGCGAAGCACCATAGAATATTCGGAAGCACTATTTCTACTGTTGGAGTCTTTGTATTTATAAGGAAAATGAAAGGACCTGCTGGAATTGAATCCTACCCAATTGGCAAGCCTTTTATCCTTTTCTTGCATGGAGGCCACAAAATTATCCGACAGTTTTACCGGCGAACTGGAATTGCCCCTGAACATATAACCATCCCCGGTATATGTTGACGAAAATCCCCTGCCCTCAGGGGATATCTGCCAAATGGCTTCCTTGCTGTTTTTTAGGAACACTTGGTTCAAATCCTCCAGGATTTCATAAATAGAAGTCTGGTCAATAAGCTTGCTGCTCCATTCCTCTGCTTTTTTCCAGTCTTCCCGGTATAGGTAGACCCTGGCCAAAAAGGCCTGTACCACATATTGGTTGATGTTGGTTCGCTCGTTCTCCCCATAAAAATCCTGTCCATCAAGAAGGACCACAGCTTCTTCTAGGTCATCCATCAATTGGTTCCATACCTCACTGGCCGGATTCCTTGTTGCCACGGAATTCTGGCGATAATCCGTGGTCAGAACCAAAGGAACGTCGCCATATAGGTTTGTCAGGTAGAAATAGGTAAAGGCCCTTAAAAAAAGTGCACGGCCCTCAAGTATTCCAAGTTGCCCCGCAGGGATGTTCGTTGAATTTCCCAATCCTTCCAAGACGCTATTGGCCATATAGATGACATTATAGGCACTGGACCACAGGTTATAGTTGGCGGAGGCATCCGGTGTCTCGGCTGGAGCAATCTCATTCTGTTGAAATGGGCCATAACGGGTGTCCGTAACACTGGTGGTCTCAAAAATATCGGAGGGCATTCCGGCCAGTACGGTAACGGAATATTGATATCCACTGGAAAAATCCGCATCGGCCAATTCATTGTAAATTCCTTTTATGGCCGCAGTAGCGGTTTCCCCACTATTGAATACCACTGGGCTTACCAGTATATGATCTGGCGTATCAAGCTCTACAAAATTTTCACAGGATATTGTAAAAAGCAGGTTGAAAGCCACTATGAAACGAATCTTATTATTAATGTACCTCATGGTTATTTTTATTTAAAGATTAAGTTGTACTCCAATAGTTATGGTCCGCAGGGAAGGTATGTTGCTCCCTCCCGGATATTCAACATTCAGCCCACCAAAATTGGATATGGTAATTAGGTTTTGGCCCTGTAGAAATAGCTTACAGTTCTTCACGCCGCTTTTATGTAAGAAACCATTTGGCAACTGATAACTTAGGGCAAGCGTTTTTAGACGCAGAAAAGATGTGTCCGTTATAAAGTGATCGCTCTCCAATGCATCGTAATAGGCGATTAGGGCATCAAAGGATTGGCTCACCTCCTGTACATTACTGTTTCCTGAATTTTGCCATGCTTTATAGAAATCTGCGGTTTGATTGCCTATGGAACCGGGCACGTCCATTAAAAATCCCCTGGTTGAGCTGTCCTGCTTTACGAACTCCCATAAAAACTGCAGCCCTATGCCTTTGTAGGACAGATTATTGGCCAAGCCACCGTAATAGGTTCTCCCCAAGTTTCTGATTTCCGTACGGTCCTCATAATCCAACCTACCATCATCGTTCACGTCAACTACCTTATAAAGTCCGGTTCCTATATCCACTCCCCCGTATTTGTAAAACAATTCGATGTTCAGCGGATGCCCGATACGGTACAAATTGGCATACGAGGTTTGGTCCAAGTTTGGAAAGTCCAATAATTTGTTGCGCGGTACGGTCAGGTTAAGAAAAGTGGACCATTTAAATACCTTGGAGTTGATATTGATGACGTACAACTCCACTTCCCACCCCGTATTCTGGACCGTTGCCGGCAAATTGGCCTGGACCGTGTTAAAGCCTGTAATGGCAGGCAGGGGATATCCCACCAATTGGTTGGAAGAACGGTTGCGGTACCAGTTCACCCCTAAATTTATCCGGTCCTTGATAAACCCCAGATCTAGGGCAACTTCCAGTTTTTTATTAATTTCCCATGAATAATCCGGGTTGGAAAGTTGGGTCGGATATAGACCGCCCGGTCCCCGGGTAGCCTCGTAGGCATCCAAATATCCATAATCCCCAATTTGGTCGTTTCCTGTGGTACCGTAGCTTCCCCGAAGTTTTCCAAAACTTAAAATAGGAAAGTGGTCCTTTATCAAACTTTCTTCGGAAAAGATCCAGGAGCCCCCAATGGCCCCAAAATTGGCAAAACGTTTGTTTGGCCCAAATCGGGAAGACCCGTCCCTACGACCTGTAAGGTTGATAAAATATTTTTTCTTGTAGTTAAGGCCCAGTCGGGCAAAAAGGGCACTGTAACGGTAGGCTATCTTTTCATTGCTGGCTACTTTCAATACTTCTGCGGCCGATAGGTCGCCCATCAGCGATTCCGATACAAAACCTTCTCCCGAAACACTCAGGTTACTATTTTCGCTATGTTGAAAGGTCGCTCCGCACAAAGCCTCAATTTCAACCTTCCCAAGCTTATTTGAATACAATAACTGGGGTTCCAAAATCCAGGATTGCCGTTTCCGATGGTTTCTTTGGGAGACGTGACTGGTTCCGTCCCTCAGTTGTGGACTATAGGCTTCTTTGGAAACAAGGCCTATGTACTCCCTAACATTTCTGGTATAACCTGAATTCATTTTTAATGTCATACCCTTCCAAAGTTGGTATGACAAGCCCAAATTGGATATAATGCTATTTCCCTCATCCTCCGTGGTCCTGTGCATAATAGGTGCCAAAGGGTTGTCCCAACTGGAATATTCCCAAGCTTCCCAATGTATGCTACCGTCCGGGTTGTAGATCGCAGGGGCATTGGGCGGTAAGATCATTGCTGTCGACACCAGATTGGTACCACCGTTGGCAAAAACATCACTTTTGTCCAAACCGTAGTTTACGGATAAATCAATATTCAACCTTTTATTATCGGAGAGGTGGTTTAGGTTTAGCCCCCCAGTTATCTTATTATAATCCTGGTCACCTGGGAATACCATATCTTCCTTATGATAGGAACCGCCCAATCTAAAAGAGGTGGTGGCATTGCCCCCTGATGCGGATATATTTACGTCGGTAATGGTGGAAGTACCCCCGAAAAGTTCCTCCTGCCAATCCGTATAACGGTTTTGGTCCCACAACAATAGATCGTAATCGCTGGTCTCATTGGCTTCCCTGCCATCGTTCTCCAGGGCGGCCCTTCTAATGCTTAAATACTGCTGGGTATCCAACAGTTCCATTTTATTGGAAACAGTGCCCAGACCGGAATACCAACGTGCCTCCACCGCTGTCTTTTTATCATATCCGGTGCCTTTTTTAGTGGTGATCAGCACCACCCCATTGGCCCCACGGGAACCATATATGGCGGTGGCATCGGCATCTTTTAGGACTTCGATGCTCTTAATATTGGATAAATTCAGGGTGCTTAAAGGGTCAATCCCATCTGAATACAAATTACTACCGCCTGATATGGGCGTTGAAATAATGGGAACACCGTCAATAATATACAAAGGGTAATTGCCTTCCCTCCGCAGGCTGTTCTGTCCACGGATACGAATAATGGGGGCACTTCCGGGCACCCCATTCTGTTGCACCACTTCCACCCCTGCCATGCGGCCCTGTAGGGCCTCTAACGGACTTACAATGGGTTGTAGCTCTATTTCCGCAGCGGTGACCCTACTGATGCTCCCGGTGCGTTCTTTTTCCTTTACGGTATAGTAACCGGCATTGACCTCCACTTCCTGCAGTTCGGTGACTTCGGACTGCATTTCTACGTCCAAAGTTGTCCTGCCCAATACTGACAATTCCCGGGTATGGTAGCCCAGATAGGAAAAGACCAGTAAATCCTTATTGTTTACCAAAAGGGAGTATTCCCCTTCCTGGTCGGTAAATGTGCCTGTGTTGGTTCCCTTGATAAGCACGTGCACCCCGGGCATGGGACCGTAGCTGTCGGTAACGGTACCGGAAATCTGATACTGTTGTTGGGTATCAAGGTTGGAAAAGGAATTAAAACAATGCCCATGGGGGAAATGGGCAAAGTAAGGTGGGGGAACTAGAAAGCAGATATATAGTAAACATAGGCGTATAACACCCCTGTACTCAAGATTATTTTTCATAATTTTGAAGATTAGATGAAACTTAGTTTTATTTAGTTAAGGCCTTCCAAACTTGTCGGTCAAACAGGGTTTGGGAGGCTATTTTTTGTATATGTTCTATGTCATAGGCAATTAGGATCTATTGGTTGGTATTGCTACTTGGTGTGCAAGATTATGGTTGCCGATTGGGCATACCTCAGCTAGCTCACTGTTATGGCTACTCCCCTAGCCTGTCAACAATGCTATATTATAGCACAGCTGAGGCAGCAAAGGGATAGCCTTAAATGATGTTAGGCTGCTTTGTCGTTATTTGGCCGGATGCCAAAAATGTGTGGATCGTGGATTATGGGATAAAAGGATTATCGAGTTCCGGAAAAAAGGGTACAACACAAATCCCATAATAATGCAAAACCTATATTGGGTTCTTGGGCTTTTTGGTAAAGAGAATATCGTACACGGTATGTTGCAATAAGGTGGTAAGGTGGCCAGAGGCGGTTTTACCAATTAAGTTACATAAGATGTGTTTCATAGCTCTTTTAGCCTTTTGGTTACTGCTTGCAAAACTTCTAAATAAAACAATGCTCGGCACAAAGTGGGTTAAAACTCACTTTATGGTCCAATAACTGGTTTGGCACACTGTGATAAGAAAACCCATGCCCCGGGTCATGGGCATCTTGCTTATCATCCCGTGCATTAAGTTACCAGTTTTTAGACCGGGAATCCAAGCGACTGCTTCTAGACTAATTCAAACAAAGAAGAATCGCAAACATATGTTAATGAGACAAATATAATAAAATATTTTAATCGTTCGCTATCGCGAACAGATAATTTTTAATTATTGATTTGATTTGGGAGTGATACTGTTATATGATAAATAAAACGGACAAAAGTGAGATTAATAAGGCCAATGCTTTGGTCAATAAATACCTGTGTGCGTTCATATTTGAAAAATTCTTAATAAAACCAAAAAATCAAAAGGGAATTGAAATAAGCCAAAACCAATATGCTAAATTGTGTGGCTTATCATCTTCAACCATCACTAAGTTAAAAGAATCAGCGGGTTATGACATCCCTATGTCAACGATATATAATATATGTAGACACGAAAAATATTCTTTACAGCAATTTTTCGAAGAATTTGAATCTAAGTATGGAGTAAATATTCCACTATAAACATACAGCAACACGTAACAACCGAATATTGGGTCTCATCCCATTCTGGGAGTGCAGAGAATAAATTGCTTATAACATTAATAAATATAGCCCAAATTCAAGTCTGGATAATTCTATTGACTTAGTCATAAATTTAATCTTGTTAAGAACTTATTGTATTCATATATTTCTATTCAGCTTGCAGGTAAGGTGTAAGTCTATACGCTGTAGCGGCATGATCTGCAGTTGGGGATAATCTGCTTCAGGGTTTAAAAAATATAGAGGATAATTTCATTTTGGGGCAGTAGAGAAGCTATAGCCAATGATCTGTTGTTGCACTCCGTTTTACTGTTTAAGTTTCCTTTTTATTTCATCGCTATCAAAATTTTTAAGAGTTTTTACAAATATTTCTTCGTGATATTTAAAACGATAAATCAAATCAAAGTCAAAATTCTGCATTATATCAAACCTCTCTATTAGAAATAGAAAATTTGGGTATCCTAAATCAGGTATAATACTATTGTACGCAATCAATAGTAATTCATCTGATGACAATTGTGCTCTAACAAGTGAAGCATAAAATTGCTTCTTATTTTCCTCTATTAAAGTTGTTGTGTAGATAAATTTAAAAATGTGATATATGTTTCGATAATAATGACTTAAAAGTTGTTTGTATTCTTCAAAATAAAATTCTCGATAAGCCGTGTACAATCTTTCCTTGGCTTCGTCCAAATTCTTCGGTTCATTTGGTAAATATTGAACTTCTCCAAAATCACCTTGTTGCGAAATTGAATTCTTCAATTCTATTCTTTCTATTAAATCCATAACCGCTTTAGAAATAACTTCTCTTTTTTCTATTCCATCAGTACCATGACGAAAATTTTTTCTATCAAAATTTAATTTATCTATTATTTCGTGATGGAGATTTACTAATTGGAAAAAAGTATTTTCAAATCTTTGTACTCTTAGTGTTTCGCCTTGTTCTTCAAATACTTTTCTTGTTTCTTCAAGCTCCGTTCTCTGTAATTCAAATTCTCGGATCTGCTGATTCAAGGCTTCAACTTGTGCATTTAATGCATTTCTATTTATCTTGATATCTTCTCTTTGCTCGGTTAGCGCAACATAAAATAAGATTACTCCAGCTAATGACCATATTGATCCTATTGTACCTCCAATAAAGTCTCCAAAACCTGAAATTTTATTTGTATTTATATTACCAGCGAAATTGAAGTTTTCATCCCGAATAAATATTCCTATTCCAGCAAAGAATAGTATGATCCCAATCCATAATAAAAATTTACTGTTTTTTTCTGTTAGCATATTTTAATTGCGTGTAACGGCAGTCTGTCTCAAAACTGCCCTTGATTTTGAATAAAATTACACAATTTGGGATATCTGCCTGAAAGAAGGTTGGATTTTCATAAATTCCGATATAAGGTCCAAGAAGGCATTTTTGAGACCTTTAGCGGCCATAAGGGGCGTTTTTGGGATGTGGGTTCGATGTTCATCCCTGATTTCGGGCTTCCAACCTAATTTGATAAGTCTTTTTAGATTGTATGCCAAAGCAATCAATCCAAAGTCGGCACTCGCTGCGGGTATTCCCTTTTTTGTGATGATGTGGTCAAAGCCCCATTGCCTTTTTATGGTGCCGAAGGGATGTTCGACCAGGGCCTGTCGTTTTTTGTAAACATCGGGTCGCTGCGTTACCCTACGGGCGTTACGTTCGATGAAGGTTGTGAACTCGCTTCGCTGCAATATCTTTCCATTTTGCCTTGCCGATGTGCATCGGTTGCGCACCGGGCAATTTTTGCATGCTTTTGTCTTGTATTGTTTGAAGCGGTAGTTGCGTGCCCTGTACCAGTTTCCGTTACTGGTAAGCTCATGGCCCTGTGGGCAGCGATAGCTGTCCTGTTGTGGATCGTAGTTGAAATGTTCGGCGTTGTATGCCGGATCCGGTGCTTGGCTGGCACGGCCGATACCGGGCACTGCCACCAGGGTGTCGACCCCAAGGTCGTCGGCCACCTTGAACTCGCTCCCGGTATGGTAGCCTTTGTCATATAGTGCGGTAAAGGAGTTGGTGGCCAAAATGGCCTTTGCCCTTCTGAGCATACCGCCCATGGCCTTTTTGTCGTTTTGGTTGGTGATCTTGTAATCGATCAAGAGCTTATGGTCGGCATCCACCGTTGTCTGAGCGGTATAACAGACTTTCGTGATGTTGCCCCTCACGATCTGGTGTCGGCTGTCCGGGTCACTGGTGGAGATCTGTGGGTTTTCCGTGGAGGTGTCGGCACGCAGTTCCTTTTGGATTCGTACATACCTTTCCCTTTGTTTTTCCCTGTTCTTTGCCAACTGACGGATTTCTTCTTTTTGATCCCCATCTGCCTTGGCCAGTTCCTGTTGGTGTTCCTCGAGTTTTTTATCGATGTATTCAAGGTGGCGTGCGACCTTCTTTAGGTTGAAGTTGTTCTTCTTGCTGTTCTGAGCCCTGAGTTTGGTGGAATCCCCGGCAATGAGGGTCGCGCCGATCAGCTCGTGGTTCCTGGCAATGGACACCGTGGCACGGAACACCCGCTTTATCGCCTTGGGGCTGTCCTTCCTGAAACGTGCAATGGTATTATGATCTGGTCTTAGGTTGCCGAGCAGCCACATCAGCTCGATATTGCGTGCACACTCAAGTTCCAGGCTCCTGGAAGAACGTATCCGGTTCAAATAGCCATAGATGTAAAGCTTCAAGAGATCGGACGGGTCATAGGGAGGGCGTCCCTGCGATGCCATGGGCCGAAAACCTAAGGCCTGTAGATCCAGACCGTCCACAAAACGGTCAATGGTGCGTACCGCATTCTTTACGGCGATCATATCGTCCAAACAAGTGGTGTAGAGGGTAAGCTGGGTCCGGGATTGTTTCTGTTGATACTCCATATTTAAAGATAGAGAATATCAAACTTTATAAGGTAAAGCTATCTTTAAGTTTTGAGACAGTCTGACGGTCTCGTATGTTTAGTTCTAAGTTTGAAGATAAGATATTTAGCACAAAAAGAGTTTATAAAGCAGAGTGATTTTGTGGTTTAGCACTTAACTTTACAACTACACACCAATCTTAAAAACCGTGAGAATTTTCAGAAGTAGGCGAGTACAAGCAATTACTTATAGGAGCCCTATTGTTGTAAGCCGTTTTTATTTTTTACTAATTAGATAATTCACAAATGCGGAACAAACTATTAACATAAAACGAGCTTCTTCCATTTCTACTTTTACATTTTGTTCGAGTAATGAGTGTCTTATTCCGCCTTCATCAGATGTATAGCCATAAAGTGCACTAAACGCACTTTTGAGGCTTCCAGGTATACTATGTTTTTTTTCAATAATTTTTAGAGCCTGACCTAATGTAGTCTTATTGTCTTGAACGATTATTTTTGATAGAGACTCTACAGCAGAAATGGATTCCTTTATAGAATTACGATAATCGGGATTTTTTTTGTCAGCATAAAGTTCGACAGCCCTTTTCAGGTGTGTTTTTACGGATTTAAATTTATCAACACTTTTTATAGCGTTTTCAATTTCAACTACTTCTTCTTTTGAGTTTATTTCCACAAGACTTCCGTCAACAAATCTGTAAGCTGACATTTCTCTCTTGAAATAGTTATTAAAAAGGCCAGAGTGTAGATTGTCATCATAGTTTACACAATATTCTACGAAGTCCAAAGCTAAATCCCAATCAGCTTTATAATACCAATCTCTAATTTCATATATAGCATCTGAATAATTTACTTGACCATAATATTCTCCATATTGAATTGGTAGATTGTCAATTGGTCTTTTAAAAAAATGCATCCAAACGCTTCTGAAAAACTTACTCATCGGTGACCATTTATCTCTATCGTACCTTTCAATATCTTTGTTTCTCGACTCAATAACAATTTCTAAAATTAATGTCCAAAGAGAGTTTCTAAGTTCAAGACTCAGGCTTTCCTTTTCCAGTTCTATTTTTATTGGTCTTTTTCCTATTCTTTGTGAAAATCTCATACTTGGTTCAAATGTCTTACAACTAATGAATATAGTAACGAGTACTTATATTCCTCTAATAGGTCTAATTTACTAAAACTTTTTAGTTGTATGTTATAGTGTTAAGCTTTGCATTCTACCCCTATTTTGTATGGTATTGTGTATCCCATAAAAGTACATTTGCGAGAGGACAAATAAATTATGTTATCATTAGGAATTTACTGCCATTTTTTGCACAATAAAAATGAGAGGCTACAGGTGCTGTTAAAAAAGAAATCGACCCTATAGGCCACCGTATGACATTTATACTTACAAATTATAGGGTTGTTTAACGGTTACAATTGACGGGAGCAGTAATTTTCACGTACTAATATCCCGGATTATTAAAAAAGTTCCATAATTTCCATCATCTAATCCACAATATTTTACCTTGTCCGAAATGATAACTTTATTATTATTTAATAATTCGATTTGCCAATCCTGAGCCACTGGAAAAATTATAGGTTTGGTCAATAAGTTTTCTCCACTAACAAAACTCAGATCCCAAGTCCATTTGGCTTTTCTATTATGCGCTTGATAAGGCTCACAATCCCATAATCTTATCTCATAGCTAGTTTTTTCCTTATCTGAATTAGGCAATGTTTCTATTAATGTTTTATAAAGATTAATTCGAAATTCTCGTGGAAGTATTGGAAAGTCTTTAAAACCCATCTTTTTCCAAAAAGGTTCTGAATCTTTGGGAGAGCAAAACAATTCGATTGCTAACACACCTTTTAATTTTAGAAATTCAAGCGTTTCGGCAATCATCTTTCTTGCGAGTCCATTTTTTCGATGAGTTGGCTTTATTTCCGCAATGTCTAATACAGCGGTTAAATCATAAATGCGGAAAACAACGAATCCAATTGCATTGTCGTTTTGCGTAATTACATTCAGATTTCCCTTGTCAAATGATTCATCGATAATATTCCAGTTGCAATAGAACCCTTGTTTGGTTTCATCCCATTCTTTTTTTAGCCATTTTTTAATTTCGCTGAGATGATTTGTAGTAGGTTGGAGGACTAACTTGATCATATTTTAAACATTAAGCACAACTACATTATAATAAGTAGCTACACTGTTAATTTTAGATCCAATTTAATAAAACTTTATTATTGAAATATTCCGTTATTGAACTCATAAACTACATCTTTTGTGTATGGCCAACAACTGTGTAAGCCGTAGTCATAAATATCATTAACTCTAAGCCTTATTAAAAAATCTACTAAATCCTGCCTCGAATTATAAGGAAATATTCCATTAACACAGCATAATGTTTTACTTTATAGTTTTTTGGAATGTTCGGTTATCTTCATACTTCAACAACTTCTTTTTTACCTTCAAACGCCTCTTTTAAAACCGCTTGCATCAACCTTTGAGCATTAATTTCACTGGTCCGTATTTCGTCTTCTAAAGCTTGACATTTTTGTATTAAGCTTTCTACTTTTTCTACGATTGCTTTTTGTTCTTCGAGGGGTGGAAATGGAATAACCAAATTTGAAATTTCTGTGCTATTAATATTGTTTATGCCCACCGTAGACCGCAAAGGGATTTCTATTTGTTCTCTAACTGAATAAGTAGAAAATGCCAGTTCTAAAAATCTACTTACTTCGTTTATAATTGAACCAAATCTTAATCTAATTAGATAACCAGCATAACCATAATCATTACATTTCTTGTCGACAAAAATTGCTTTTCCTACAATTTCCTTACTTCCATTTGAACGAATGATTAGTAGGTCATTTTCTTTTAAATTGTATTGCTTTTTCTCAGATGGTGTCAGATTTGTGTATTTCAAATCAGACAAGACTATATTTCCGGAGGAAACATTAGGAATTCTTAAAATAACAGTATTTTGAGAATCATCATAGCTACACTTTTTTGAAGTACCATATTGCAAAGATTCATACAAACTTCCTATTCTACACCACACCCAACCCTCAGGGATTTCAAAAGGAATGTCGGCTGCTGAGATAGGCGGTAGCGGTTTTTCCTTTTTTATTTTTTTGTCCTTAATTAATGGGGCTTTCTCTGCTTTTATGCGTTTTAGTAATTCGCTTGCTGGTTCCACTTCGGCTCCGCTCAGTGCACGTTTGGCTCGCCAATCTGCTGTTAGCTTTCCTTGTATAGCTTCCTGGAGTATGGATTGTTTTAGTTGAGCTGTTAAATCATTTTGGATTTCGATTTCTTCATTAAGAGTTTCCCAATTATCAATTATTTTAATCTTTGATTTCAGCAGGTCGTAATCATTGCTTTCAAACTTTTCGTTTTTCTCAATTGAGTCTAAGATTTTAGATAGGGTATTTTGCTCCTCAATATCAATTAAAGGAATTGTAACATCATTAATCCTTGTTTTGCTTATAACTGGCTGCATAGCGTTATTTGCATATTGACCTAAATCTGAATATGAAAGGAAGTGTCTTAAAAAACTGAGAGAAAATCTTTTATCATAGGATTGAATTATTAAAGCGTTATCCGTTACCCATGAATTAGGGATTATTTCGAAAACACAACCACACCGAGCACCAACACGACCAATTCCAATAGTTTTATAATCAATATTAAATTCTGAATGAGTATTACCTGTTTCACCGCCACCTCCATAAACTATGTGTTCACCAGGAACCATATCCTTTTTAGTCAGGTTATCGCCACTTGTAATATCTAAAGCAGTATGAATCGGTATTTCTTCAATAGCATGAAGATTTCTGAAAATCGTTGCATAGGCAATGTCTAAACGGTAGTTGTCAGTATATTTTTTAACCATTTATTGCTTCTTTAATTGACAATGCTATTTCATTTGATTTTGAAAATGACTTTGATAAAAGAGTAATAATTTCATTAGAAGATTTTAATTCTTCCTCTTCCTCAACAGTAGGGTTCTTTACATCCAAATCCCAATCCTTTAAATCATTTACATTCACTTTCCAAGCTACCTCACTTTCTTTACGGTTGTTCCACCAATCAATAATGGGCTGAAATTCATTAAACTGTATGGGCTTGGTTTTGGAGTAGCTCTTTTGTCCTTCGGGCAATTTATGTTCGTAATACCAGATATCCTTGGTTTTACTTCCTTTCTCAAAAAACAATAGGTTGGTACTCACGGTAGCAGGGAAAAAGGTGCTTTGTGGCAAACGAATTATGGTATGCAGGTTACAATCGGTCAATAGTTTTTCTCTTATTCTTGCTTTTACGCCATCGCCGGTAATGGAACCATCTGGCAATACAATGGCCCAGCGTCCTTTGGGTTTTAAAAGTTGCAACATCAATATCACAAACAAATCGGCAGATTCCTTACAACGGTAGGTAGCCGGAAAGTTGGTCTCTACGCCATCTGCAATACTGGCCCCAAAGGGTGGATTTGCCAAAATAACATCTACTCTGTCTTTTGCCCCAATGCTGTTGTATTCTTTTTTTAGACTATCCATATAATGATAGTCTGGAATATCCATTTCGTGAAGAATTAAATTGGTCAAGCCCAACACATAAGCAACAGGTTTAAATTCCCAACCTGTAATGCTTTTTTGCAATTGGTGTTCGTCCTCTACTGTATGCACATAATTTTCCCGTACATGGTCAATGGCAGCCGTTAAGAAACCACCGGTACCCGCAGCAGGGTCCAACACCTTTTCGCCCAATTTAGGGTCTATCATTTGGGTCATTAACTGGGTTACGGCTCTTGGCGTATAATATTCGCCTTTGTTTCCTGCATCACGCAGTTCTACCAAAATGCTTTCGTAAATGTCCCCAAATATGTGTTTGTCCTCCGAATTATTAAAGTCAACTTCATTAAGTTTATTAATGACCTTCCGCATTTCATACCCGGATTTCATGTAGTTGTTAGAGCCTTCAAAAACCTCTTTTACTATAGCTGCCCTTTTTGGATTGGCAATGCTTGTCAGTTCTCGAAGGGTTGCAAACAACCCTTTATTATCCTGTGCATTGCTATCTATAAATTCCAAAAGTTCATCACCTGTTATGCCTTCGGCATCTGTTGCCCAACTCCGCCATTGAAATTTTTCCGGTATTACGGATACATAATCGTCTTTGGTAATTTCCAATTCCTGGTCCTTGTCGTCCATTATTTTCAGAAACAACATCCATCCGAGTTGCTCCAATCGTTGCGCATCCCCAGAGATACCTCTGTCCTGCCTCATGATGTTTCTTATACTGCTAATTACAGCGCCTACGTTTGCCATTTTTATTAATTATTAGGTGTTAATGGTGAATTGTTAATGTTGGCTTTTGTTGCTTTGATAATGCTCGTTAGTAGTTTTAATAATTCAGTTGCGTCAATGCTCAATGAATTATATTCTTGCTGATTGAGGTAATCTGTTTTGAAGAGTAATTCCAACCAATAAAGCGTCTCATTTATTTCCTTTTGGGCAATTGCCATTTTATGAATGAAATCGGGTTTTGACTCGGCATGTTCTGCTTCACGAATCATCGCACCTACAGAAGTACCAGATCTAAGCACTTGTTTGGACATAACAATCTCTTTTTTGTCCGAAATAAGTACATGATTTAACTGTACAATACGTATTGCAAAATCTAAACTCTTCGTTTTAACTACATTTTCTCTCATTAATAATTAACCATTTACAATTGACCATTAATCATTGTTTCTTTTTTTTTATTTTAGATTCCAATAATTTCAAGTCTTCTAAATCTGCTTCTTTCGCTTCAGCTTGCTTTCTTCTTTCATCAAATTCCTCATAAATAGATTTAACTTTTTCTTCCATTTGTTTGTGCGAAATAGAACCAGCATGCAGCAGTACATCCTTGTCGTTAAATTCTAGCACACGATCTACATTATTTTTCCAGAAAGCTAGGGTTATGTCCTTTCTTTCTTTTACTCTTAGCTCGGCAGTCTCCAAAAATATTACGGTGAGTCTGTTGAGTGTATCAATTTCATCTTTTGTTAAATAATTTTTGGCTATGATGATGTCCTGTTTTCTCACCTTATTCCCTTTCCAAGAAGTTAGGGCCATATTGGGTTTATTGGCATTGGCTCTGCTTACAATAATTTCTGCCGCCGTATTTTTGGTGACCGCATAGAGTAATTTGTTTTGCGTTTCGGCAAAAAACATTTGCGTTGCCTTATCAGATGAGTCGTAATCACTGCTCAGGGCAAGTAAGTCCCGTACTTTTTGATAAAACCTTTTTTCTGAGGCCCGTATTTCACGAATCCTTTCCAGTAAATCATCAAAATAATCAGGTCTGCCATCAGGATTTTTTAACCTTTCGTCATCCATGACAAAACCCTTTATCATGTATTCCTTAAGGTTTTGATTTGCCCAAATTCTAAACTGCGTACCTCGCTTACTTCTCACCCTAAAGCCAATGGCTAAAATCATTGAAAGGGAGTAAAAAGTAACCTCATATTGTTTATTGTCAGCGGCAGTTGTTAAGTAATTCTTAATAACTGAATTGGACTCTAATTCCTTATCTTTCAGTATATTAGTTATGTGCATGCTGATGTTTGGAACAGAGGTGTCAAAAAGTTCGGCCAGCTGTTGTTGATTCATCCAAACATCACCATCTTTAGCATATAGTGAAACAGATGCTTTTCCATCCGTAGTATTATATATGATAATGTTCTGTTTGCTCATTTATGCTCCTGTTTTATACAGTTCTTTTTCCAATTCTTTTATTGCTTTTATGTATTGTGGTTTGCCCCCAAAGGCATTTACAAGTTCCATAGGTGTTCCCAATTTATTTAATGGATCAAGTTTCAATACTTCTGTACTTTCTATGGTAATTAAACCGTCTTGGGCATATTTGTCCAATAGACTTTGTAATACCAATTGAGCCTGCTCGCCATATTTGGTAAAATAGTTACGCTTTTTTACGTTGTCCGCTCTTTCTTTTCTAGTGAGCGGTTTTGATTCAAACGCCACATGACAAATTAAATCGAAAGGGTCAAAGGCCGCCCCGACTTCATCTTGTAAGGCATCGAAGAAAACACCTTGCTCTTCCAGTTCATTTACAATCGCCTTTTTCTTATCGGCATTGTTCCAAGAGTTTAAGAATTCATCTAAGGTTTTGTATTGCTTGGTTACGCTATTTTTGGTGTAATCCCTTAGCGATTCCGTAATAATTTTTCCATCTGTACCCAAATACTGGACTCTTTCGTTTACGATTTTTACTCGTACACCATCTACCCTTATTTTAGCTCTGGGTTCCTCAACAATTTCACCACCGCCGGTAATTTCAGGATATTCTGGAGGTTCAGGAAAATCTACTTCTTCGCCGTCAACATCAATAATTGGCGTTTCGGTAGTTTCTTCTTCAGTGCCCGAAAGGTCTTCATCTTCACCCACATCTTTTATCATTACCGGATCGCCATCAAAATCAGGGTCGGCAAAAAGGTTGGTGACATTTCTGAAATCCATAATGGTAAAATAGGTCTTACCGTATTCCTCATTAATTCTTGTGCCCCTACCAATGATCTGTTTGAATTCGGTCATTGAACCTATGTTACTGTCCAACACTATCAATTTACAAGTTTGGGCATCAACACCTGTGGTCATTAATTTTGAAGTAGTGGCAATAACGGGATAGGTCTCACTTGGATTGATAAAGTTGTCCAACTCCCTTTTTCCTTCCTCATTGTCGCCCGTAATTTGCATTATGTATTTGCTGTTTTCAGCGATTAAATCAGCATTGGCGTTGGCCAATGCGGTACGCATGCCTTCCGCATGTTCAATGTCTATACAGAAAACGATACTTTTTGCAAATCGGTCATATCCTTTCAGGAACTCCGTAATTTTTGCGGCCACAATTTTTCTACGTTCTTCAACAACTATGTTTTTATCAAAATCTGTTCGGTTGTAAATTCTATCCTCAACAGGATTGCCGTCCTTGTCCAAAAAACCATTTGGTGGTCTCCAACCTTCCGCATCAATATCCAATGTTACTTTAACTACTTTGTAAGGAGCTAGGAAACCATCATCAATTCCTTGCTTAAGTGAGTAAGTATAAATGGGTTCCCCGAAATATTCGGTATTTGAAACCTCAGTAGTTTCCTTTGGAGTTGCTGTAAGCCCTATATGGGTTGCCGTGTTGAAGTATTCCAATATTTCCCGCCACTTACTATCTTCTTTTGCGCTGCCTCTATGGCACTCATCAATAATTACCAGGTCGAAAAACTCACGACTGAACTGTTTATATGCATCATCACCATTACTGTCAGAGAGTCCTTGATAAAGAGCTAAATAAACATTGTATGCGGTATCAATTTTTTTCTTTTTGATGATAGTCAGAGCATCTTTAAAGTGCCTAAAATCACCTCGTGCGGTTTGGTCAATTAAAGCGGTACGATCCGCTAAAAATAATATCCGTTTTTTTGCTCCACTTTTCCAAAGTCTGTAAATAATTTGGAAAGCAGTATAGGTTTTGCCTGTTCCAGTGGCCATAACCAAAATGATTCGCTGCTGTTTCTTAGCAACCGCCTCAATGGTCCTATTAACGGCATTTTGTTGGTAATATCTTGGGGAACGACCTGAACCATCTTGGAAATAGTCTTGTGAAATTATTTCTTCAACCTCTGGGGTTTCAATTCCTTTGTATTTTTTGTATTTGGCCCATAATTCTTGCGGACTTGGAAACTCTTCCAAAGAAATTTCTTTTTCAATTTCTCCGTCTGTGGCGGTTTTGTCGTGAAAGTAAAATCCGTCACCATTACTACTGAAGACAAATGGAATGTCCAAAGTATTGCCATAACCAAGAGCTTGTTGAATTCCTCCTCTTACCGAATGTTTGTTGTCTTTTGCCTCAATTATAGCAATTGGAACATTAGGTTTGTAAAACAGAATGTAGTCGGCAAACTTTCTTTTTCCTCTTGCGGTCAGTTTCCCTTTCACATATATTCGTCCGTCTGTAAAGAAGATTTCACGCCCTAATTGAGTTTGCTCGTCCCAACCTGAGTTCAGAATCGCAGGAGTGATAAACTTGGCTTTAATGTCCGATTCTGATAAGTCTTTTTTATTCATTCAAATCTGATTCCCTTACCTTTGGGGTTTCGGTAAAATTATTTTATTTATTCCAAAACAGTCAAATACTGCTTAATAGAGTCCAATCGATCTTTAAATTAATCACCTAATTTAATAAAACTTTTTGGTTAGCCTAGTTACTAGTTTAAGGGTTTATGGCTCTGCTGACCCCTACCTTATTCTGTGGAGTCTGGCTGTCATGGGTTTGCATATTTTGGAACTAAAGAAAAACAATTCTTTGAAAAGTAAGTTGCGGGAAACCGTAAAGTGGTGGTTTGTAGTAACACGTTTTAATCCAATTGTATAAAGCGAAACGAAGAATTGGGAAATTTGAGTAATCGCCGTAATAAGTGATAACCGGACCAGGTACAATTAGCATGTTCTTTATGTTTGGACCCTGCAGATTTTGCCATACATTCAGTACCGACCAAATGAAGAACTCTTGGTTATTGTATTTCTTATTCTTTTTCCATTTGAGAACCTATAAAAGGTATTCTGGGTGCTAAAAAATAACCTGTCAAACTTGCAAATAAGATTGGGACAAAATGCCCGAATCCTGTCAAGGTAGCAAGTAAAATTGTTGTGCTCATTGGCGTTCGCGTTACACAAGCGTTAATTGCAGCCATACAACTAACAATTGCTAATGTCAGATTAATTGTCGGAAAAAGTTGATGGATAATTATTCCTAATGTTGCTCCTACGAAAAACAGCGGGATAATAAATCCACCCCTCCAACCTGATGTCACAGTTATTGAGATAGCGATAATTTTAAATATCAAAATTGAAAACAATAAAGTCAATGGGAAATTCCTTGAAAGTAGCTCGTTTATCTCGTGATGTCCAAAGTATCTTGTTATTGGAAAATAAAATGCGATTACTCCAAGTAAAATCCCTCCAATTAGCGTTTTGATATAAATGGGAATAGGTCTTTTCTCAAATAATGATTTGAAAAACTTGGTGCAAAAAATAAAACCCCACCCAAAAGTAGCTCCAACCACTGCAAATAGAACGGCATAACCAAAATCGAAAACTCCTGAATATTCATACGCTGATAAGTCCCAAATCGGGCCAAGTCCTAAATGAATGATTAATGCAAACACCAAGTAACTAAAACAACTTGCAACAAATGCAGGGATAATGGCTTTGTAATATTCAACTGCGTGTTTGTGGTGAAGGATTTCCAATGAAAAGAGACTACCGCCTAGAGGAGCACCAAATAAGGCTGTAAACCCTGAAGCCATTCCTGCAATGCTTAATGACCGCAGTTCTTCTCCTTTAAGTCTTAATAATTTACCTAACCAAGTTCCTGTTGAGCCTGTTACTTGAACTAATGGTGCTTCTGGTCCAAGACTTCCTCCTGACGCAACACATAGCAATGAAGAGAGAATCATTGAAGGATTGTTTTTTGGGTCAAGTTTTCCTTTGTTAAACCGAATGTTATTTACAATTAAATGTATTTCTCCTGGGTCTCCAATAAAGTGAATTACCAAACCTGCTAAAAGTCCACAAATTGCCATTACAGGAATTACTTGCCAACCATGGAAAAAGGCTAATTGGTGGGTCAGGAACTCAAGTCCAATCCAATAAACTCCTGCAATCATTCCTCCTATTAATCCAAGTAATGCCCACAACAAAAAAGTCCGACTGAAAACAAATGGGTTAAATCGGACGGGTTGGTCTAAAATATTTAAATATGTTACTAATTTTCTTCTTCGTTTTAACTTCACTTTATCGCTTCTGTTTTATGGCATACAACGGTTTAGCTAAGCGTAGTGCGGTAGTAAGGTAACGTTGAGTTTCCGTCTACGCACGAAGCTAAAGCTTATTGCCCGCCCGTACCGAACGGCTACGTTCGGGCGGTTTTAGTTTTATTTTTTCTTGTCCAGGCTAAATCCCAAAGATTTCGCGACTTTATAAATATACAAAGACCTTTAGTTTAAGCCCGAAGCCCGTATTGTTTATAGCATTTGTTACAAAACGGTTTTTAGTTGCCTTTCCACCAGGGTAAGGTAGCGTTCCTTGTTTTTCCCGTCCAAAACCTTTGCTGCTAGTTTTCGCTTTTTATCCGAGGGTTTATAATAGTGTTCAAAGGACTTTGTTTGGATATTCATATAATGATTAACATATCGTTCCGTGAACTTGTAATATTCAAGGCTTTTAGAATTCCATTTATGTCTCTTGTATTCTGAAAAAATATTCGAATAGAAATTCTCCAACTTAGGATTTTGGATTGAGGTTTTTACGTCCCCGGGAAAGTGTTCTTCAAACCAGTTTAAAAACTGATTTAAATGTCCTAGATAAATTTCTGTATACAAATAGTTGTCAAAACTCTTTTCAAGCTTTATGTTTTCAAAATTGACCTTTTTTAAATCAAAGTCCTTTTCGATTAGCATTTGCTCCCAGTTTTCTTCGAAATCCTGCTTATTGTCATAGTTAAGGTTACTCGCATCAATTTTTTTTGAATTCAGATAGAACTCCCTCAATTGGATTTGTGCTAATCCACTATTATTCGGGCTGCTTATGGAATCAATGCTTTGAGTTTCATGCCAGTTAATATCGATGGATTCTTCGTCTGTTACGTAAAATGTCGGTATGGAAGTGAAGAATTTTTCACAATTCCCAAAATAATAAGTTTGCGGGGCGGCACTAAATATTTGATAGGTGTAGGGCTTAAATTTTTCTGTGGTTAAGGACACCAACTGTGAATCTAAATTTTGACCGTCAAACCTAAATTCGCCGTTTTCAGAAACATTAGTTGAATCAATTGTGAATTTATCATTGAGATAATCAAAATGGTCAATTTTATTTAAATACACAGTTTTACCCGCTGAAGAAAACAATTTGCCCGAAATAGAGGTTTTCTTGCTTTCTGTTTGTCCAAGACAAGATGAAATCACGATCGAGGTAAAAAATAGTACAATCAGCTTAAAAGTCATTTTTGAAATGTTTTGTCACAATGGAATATAGTAACTAGTGTTTATATTCCTATTATAGGTCCAATTTAATAAAACTTTTTCGTTGGCCTAGGTTATTAATTAGATGGTTTAAAGCTCTGCTGACCTCTACCCTGTTTTCTGGGGTCTGGCTATAGTTCGTTTGCTTAATTTTATGGAACTAAAGAAGAGCAATTCCTTGTGAAGTTGGTTGCGGGAAACCGTAGTTTGGGATGTTTTTGATATGTGTCGGTCTAAAAACAACGGAATTATTAGGCAAGTGGATTTCTTATAGGCCAATGGACATCCGCTGAAGTATAGGAAATACCGTCTTCATTTTTTGGATACTCAAGGTCTGGAGGATAGGCTGTACCAACCATATGAAGGCTTATTTATTGGCGGTTCGGTTTTAATTTTTGCTCTATTTTATTAGCGCAGATAGTTTTTTTGGTGCAACCTCACAATAACCTGCTGTCAAAACTTTTGAAAGCAATTCAGGATTCACTTGACTTAATTCTATGAAGGTCCAACCTTGTTTCCCCCACTTATTATTTACAGGGTAAATGCTTGAACTTAAAGATGAGAAATTATCCTGGTCAATTTCCGATAGTTTGACCGTAACTCTATTGTGTTTCTCGTCATAGGTTGCAAATATTTTCTTTTTTATCCGAAATGATATTTTTTCAAAATGAGGTTCAATTGTAATTTCAGGAAAGTTTAGAGTTATTTTTTCAAATGTTTCGAAAGTAACCATTAGCTATTTTTTATATATTTTAAGAAAGTCATTACAAGAAGTCATTTAAGATTTCACGATCTTATAAAAATACGCAAACAATAAAATTCTGGTCCAAGTCCATATTATTTGTAAGATGTATTAATTACTGGCAATTACACCTCTAGTTTCAGAAAGATTCATTGTCATGGATATAGCCTCTGTATCTACCCATTCCTCATATTCCTTTGCAGCATTTAATCTCTGAGAATTATCAATATAACCTTCTTCGGATATTTGCTTTAATCCAGCTACCTTACTCCAAATACCTACTTTAGACTTAAAATCCTTTCTATCCCTAATATAGTATTCATCAGAATTTAGTGTTTGTATGTTTTTAAGCCCAATTTCCTGAAATAAAGAAGGCAAAGAATCGGCTATTTCATTATTCATGCCCGCATTCTCCCTCCATTTAAGAAATGCTTCATAGAATTCAACCATGCTTTGTGGTGGATCTGGGTTCCATTGAATTTTCTTGTGATTATAATCCAATATTGATATAACACCATTGGGATGAAGTAATGATTTCATTTTTAGCAAAGCTTCTTTCGGATTGGATAACCATTGAAGCATTCTAGCAGAAATAATCAAATCAAACTTCTGATCGGGATTAAAATCAAATATGTCTGTAGGGATCAGCTCTAAGTTCTTTATATGTCCATAATTAGCAATTCCATTTTCTATAAAATTAGGGTCCTTATCAATCCCAATTATTTTTCCGCCATTTTCAATGATAGCCGCAACATCCTTGGAAATAGCTCCCGTTCCGCAGCCCACATCAAGAACTCTGATATCTTTTCTCAATAGGGGTTTTAAAGTACGATAATCTACTTCCAAAGATCTATTATTATATACTTCTGACCCTTCTTTGGAATCTCTTTTTACGATTTTGTTTTGTTTCATTTTGGATTTCATGAATTTTGGTTATGGTTGTCACCAACATTATACGCCCATTCTGACCGGAAAAATTCTTGGTTATTACGAGTAGTCCTTGATTTCAGTTGAAGGCAATAATCTGGAGTCTTCCAATGCAGCAGTTCTATGTCCGGCATTTTTTAAGTAATCCTTGTTTTGGGCAAATTCCATAAACTTCAATACAGACTCGTGCTCAACTACCAAAACAGCATCCCAATTTTCGGATTCAGGTCCAATTAAGAAATTATTACTTTTTCCGTAATAGATGATTCGGCTTCCAGCTTTTTTTAATTCAAGCAAAGTTTTTTTCAGATACACTTGGTAGGCTTCCTCACCCTTAATTTCATCCTTGGGTTTTATTTCGCTAAAGTTTGTATAATCAGCTTTTTCACGAAACTTCAGCAAGTTCAACATTACAATTTTTCCTTTAGCGTGAAAGTCCTGATAAAACCGCTTTCCGGACTCGGGATTTGCATTGATATATTTTTGCATATAATTTAGGTTTTAATTTAAGTTGCGCTTAACATTATAGGATTAAACCATGTAGCCAAAGGTGCTATTTTATTTTATTCGACATTGATCTATTCCGTGTCTATTTTGCCAGTTCTTATATATGAAAATTTGATTTCTTTATTTTTAACAAGTTATGGATTTCTGACTTGGCCCAGGTACAAAATAATAACTAAGTCTGCGTGTGGTCGGTACTGCCTGTCCCGCATATAATGCGGGAGCCAAACTTGAAGACCTAGTTTTAGTGGATAGTATTTTATCCAGTCTTCTTTTTATGATAATTATTGAGTTTATTTCAAGAAATCCGAAATGGCTTTCGCAATTTGCTCAGGCTTCTCCTCTGGAAGAAAATGCCCGCAACCTTCTATCTCCATCATTTCATATTCAAAAACATTCTGAGAAAGAAAACTATCTAGGATGTCGAGAGTAGCAGATGACGCAATTCCCTTGGTAGGATTTTTAATTTTAGGATAGGTCTTCTGTTCTGCAATATCTTCTCCGAAGGTTTGATACCATGCATTTGAGGCACTTATGTTTTCTCTGTTATTATAATGATTACTGTACACTGAGCGGTCAAAATCATTGATGGCATCTTTATTTATAAGTAGCTTGTCCAAAAGATGGTTGATCAACAATTGGAAACGACCTTCCAGCAATTGGACAGGCAATTCGCTTAACTGATTAAAAGCTACCCACCAAGGATATACTGGTAGTCCTACAGGCAACATAGGAAGTTTGTACATGTTTTCATCGGGAGGTGGGCTATCTAAAAGAATCAATTTATTAATTCTATCAGAGTGATTGACCGCAAACGAATAAGCTACATTGGCACCAATATCATGCCCGACAATATGAGCTCTGTCGTATCCTAAAGCTACCACCAATTCTCTGATATCACCAGCCATATTTTTTTTGGTATATCCCTCTTTTGGTTTATCACTATCCCCCATTCCACGAAGGTCAACTGTAATTACAGTATAGTTTTCAGCAAGAGAGGGCATTATATGGTGGTAAGACCACCAGGTCTGAGGCCAGCCTGGCAATAGTATCAAAGGTTCTCCACTTCCTCCCTTCACATAATGAATATTTATTCCATTAACTTTTTGAAAACAACTGGAGAAACCAGGCATTTTTTTGATAAGACTTTCTGTTGAATATTGATTCATATTGTTAGGTTTTATTCTTTTAATCCGATAGCTCCTTTGAAGGAAATCCAAGCAAACTTCTTACTATCATTCTTGGCCACATCCCCTGACTCAACTGCATAAATCGTAGTTTCAACTATCGATCCGAACAAATTAAAAATCCAATTAATAGTTAGTTCATGGTTAATGCGTTTTTCATTTTGAAGGTTCTTGATTACTTTTAACCATCTGGTTTTGACGTTATCGGATTCAAATTCATTTTTACTTTCTAAATCCGAAAAACTACTATTCTCATAGAATCTTTTGATGAATGAATATTTTGCTCCTTGTTCAATTGCAGCAAACAGCATATTCCTAAGTTTTTTGATTTGGTCATCATCACTTTCATAGGCTTCATTCATTGCCTTATTGCAACTTTCGAGCATCTCGTTTTTACAGCTTTCCACTAAGTTTTGGCGATTTTCAAAGTATCGATGCAGCGTTCTGCGAGTAACCCCAGCTTCTTCAGCAATTTTCTCCAAAGAAATCGATTCGTTACTCTGAAAGTATTTTACTGCGGCGGACATAATTTTAGTTTTTGTATCTAGCATGTCGCAAATATATGCAATATGTCACATTATTGTGACATATTGCATAGTAAATCTTTATCGTTGCCATAATTCATAACTTAAAGGTTAATGGCACTATCGTCCACTACCCTATATTTTTAAGGAGTATTACATTCCCCTATTTTGGTTAAGTCGAGCCTTCCCTGGCTAGCCTAAAGAAAAACAAATCCGAGAAAAGATAGTTGCGGGAAAAGGCATTTGAGGGGGTAACTTAGATACACCCTTAAAACTATGCTGGTTATGGATTTAAAAATTGTTCAAATGGGTTTATAGGCATCCCGGAAGAAAATGAATACTATTTTGAAAAATTACCTGTATGTCAATCTTTATATTCTGAAAGCCGTTTAGTTGAACACCTAGTAAATAAAAACATAAATAAACAAAAGATCAAAAAGAGTAACTGGATTGCCACCTACTGAATAGGAGATTCCTCATGTCTTATAAGGGCAATGAAGTCATCTTTTATACCATCGCAGATGGTAACGGAGTTATGGGTGCAATTTTTTAAGGCAATAGGATCGAAGCTATTGATTTTAATTTTTGAAGGCTTGAATTCCTTGCACTGTAAATGGGTAAACATATTCAATGCAGCTTTAGAAGTCGCATAAGCAGTCATACAATAGTTGGAATAGCAGAATTCGTCATCCCGCATTTTATTGATATCGCCCAATGCACTAGTTATATTAATAATACTGGGATCTATACCTTTTTCAAGCAAAGGCTTCAATATCTGGATAATCCTGATGACTGCGAACAAATTTGTCTCATATACAAGCCTCACCTCATCGAGGTTGATTTGATCGATTTTTTGACCAAAGCCATTGGCTATTTCAGCATTGTTGACCAAAAGGTCCAATCTCCCAAATTCAGAATCTATTTTTGTTTTTAATTCCAATAGGCTTTCTGCTGATGTGAAATCTGTTTTTACCAACTTATAGTCTTGAAGAACTCCTCCATCTTGAGAAAGCAATTCGAAACTTTTCTTACTAGCAGCAAGAATTACATTATAATTATTGTTCAATAAAATATGGGCAAATGATTTTCCCAACCCATTACCGGATTCTGTGACAACTGCAATTCTATTAACATTCATGGCAAAACTATTTAACTCTACAAATTTAACTAAAAACAATCTCAAAAAATAACCACTTTTCTTTAATAAATGACCCAAATAGTGACTTACTGCACTGTATCCGAATTACAAATATAAATCGCTCTCCATCAATTCAATTGACGAAATTTATTTGGTGTCGTACCACTTAACTTTTTAAAGAATCTCGTGAAATGGGTGGGTTCTTGAAAATTGAGTCTATAGGCAATTTCCGCTATATCCAGGCCTGAAAATTTCAACAGGCTTTTGCTTTCAACTAGTAGCCTTTCCTGAATGATATCCTTGGCGCTTTTACCTGTTAATTTTTTTACCGTAGTGGTCAGGTAATTCGGTGTAATGTTGAGTTGATCGGCATAATCACTGACATTCTTGGTATCCACATACATTTTATCTACTAGGGTTTCAAATTTTTGGGTTATCATTTGTGCACTTGTCAAATGATTTTCAGTCGTTTTGTAGCGCTCATAAACTGCTTTACAGTAATACAAAAAAGTGAGCAACATGCCCTCCAGCATTTTTTCTTGGTAGGGATGAGGATTCTTAAATACGGAATGCATTCTTTCGGCATCAAAATAAAGGGATTCGTGCTCCTCTTTTGTCAAGACCAACACTTTGTTTTCTGACATTTTTAAAAACGGGAAATCCTCAATTAAATTAGGGACTACATGCATCAAAAATTCCTTTTTGAACATAATATTAAATCCAGCTATTTTTGCATCCCATACCCACGAAAAAACTTGCCCTGGTACTACAAATAATAATGGATACCCATCTAGACTAAGCCAGTCAGTGTTCAGATTCAATTTGCTTTCCCCAACATAACTTAATAGGCCTATATAATAAAAACCTTGTCGATAAGGTGGCATGCATCGCCTTGTGGAAGGCTCCAACCTTTCGAAGGCATACACATCAAAATTAGGGATGTGGCTTCTATGGGGAAATCCAATCGCTTCATGAAAATCATTGCTTGTTTCAAAAACAGGAATTTCGGTTTTTATCATCATATAAAATTACAAAATAATGGTCTTAATGTTAGGCCGTCAGTCATTAAAATAGTTAAATGAAACAAATCAATGTAACTCCATATTTGTATATTTCACCACTCGTTTTAAACCTATCCAATACCTTGACCTTATACCGATATCCAAGCGAAATATTTATCCATTCGTACAAAAAATAATTTTATTTTCGTGAAAAAGGGAACTACCATAATCCTCACTGAAAAATGGCAGTCCCGATAGAACCCTTAAAATTAGCGCTATTTTGAATTATCCTCGAGGTATTTCATTTGCTCAAATTTGTTGTTCAATTCACTTTCGAAAATAATTTCCCAGCCCCCACCTAAAGCTTTATATATTGCTATTAGGGATGTTGCCGAAGAAATCTCACTTCTTGCCAACAAGTTTTCGGATTGCAGAAGCGTATTATCGGCACTTAAAAAGTCGATAAAGCTATCTAGACCGGCATTATATCGCTGTTTGGCAAATTTGGCGGCCTCTGCACTGGCCTCCGAAGAAGCTCTTAATGTTTCCTTTCTTTGCAATTCGTTCGAATAATTGCTCAAAGCTGTTCGGATCTCCTCCAATCCATTTAATACGGTTTTCTCATATTGATTCAGTGATGCAAATGTTAAGGCATCGTTCCCCTTGATCTGTTGTTTCACCCTTCCCAGGTTAAAGGCAGCCCAACTTATATTGGGCATGACACTCCAAGTAAAGGATTCCTTACTTCCAAAATTTGAAAAATCAACGGCAGAAAACCCAATAGATCCGCCAAATTGAATTTTAGGATAAAGTTCTGCCACGGACAAATTGTACCTGGCAATTTGTATTTGTAATGCAGCTTCTGCCCGACGTACATCCGGACGGCGACGTAATAGTTCGTTTACATCTCCCAAAGCCACTGATGAAGGTAAACTTGGCAAAGGTTGCTTCTCTACCATGGTCGAATCCAGATTACCAGGCACTTCTCCAATCAAGACGCTCAATCTATTTTTCAATGCTTCAATATTTGCTTTTAGAGGAGGAATCGTAGCTCTGGTATTTTCCAATTGCGCCAACGCTCGAGAAACATCAAGATTATTGCTTGTTCCAGCCTCCGACAATTTAACCGTCAGATCATAAGTATCCTGTTGCCCTTTTAAGTTACGATGTGCTATATCCAACAGGTATTGCGACCCTCTGAGTTCCATGTAATTATTGGCCACTTCGGCAAAAATACTCACATATACCCCTTGCATATCGGCCACCGCCAATTGATTATTGGCATAGGCCCCTTTAATACGGTTGGAAACCCTTCCGAACAGGTCAGCTTCCCAAAAAGCATCGAAGCTGCCATTGTAGTTGCTATAAGTGGGATTGCTCCCTTGTACAAAGACGTTTTCTCCAAGACGGGTTCTCGTATAATTGCCATTGGCCGTCACTGTTGGGACTCTATCAAATTTTGTTTCTTTAAATAAAGCCCTTGAGGCAAAAACGTTCGCTACGGCAGAATTGATATCCATATTGTGTTTTCTTGCTTTTTCAATTAAAGAGTCCAAAATGGGGTCGTTGAATTCTGACCACCAATTCTGGGCCGTAGCAACTTTGGTAAAAGAATTGGAACTATCTACTTCTAAGAAATTCTCTTCAACCTTCGCTTTGGGCGCCACATCAAAATCGCGTTTGGTAATTCCACAGGAAACCACCAGGAACAATAATATGGCGACAATAAACAAATTCTTCATTTTTTTAAAATTTAAGTTAATTCAGTTTTTTCAATGCTTGTTGGCACAGGTTTAATTGTGTGGGTGCTGGAAGATTTGGCGGACCATTTTCTTCCCAAATAATAGAATACCGGTGTCAGGAAAATTCCAAAAAGTGTCACTCCGAGCATACCGCTAAATACAGCAATACCCAATGACACACGGAGCTCTGCACCAGCGCCGGTGGCGATAGCTAAAGGCACAACACCTAAAATAAATGCCATGGCTGTCATTAAAATAGGTCTTAGCCTTAATTTAGTAGCTTCCATAATTGCGGTTTTCAAGTCCTTGCCCTGATCTTCCAATTGCTTGGCGAACTCCACAATTAAAATGGAGTTCTTGCTGGCCAATCCTACTAAAACTATTAGTCCGATCTGGACCATTATGTTGTTGTCCAACCCTGCCAAGTCAATACCGATCATTGCAGACAATAATACCATAGGAACAATGAATATGACCACTAGAGGGAGTACCAAACTTTCAAATTGAGCCGCCAACAATAGAAAGACAAATACGACGGCCAATAAGAATGCGATGCCTGCCGTGCTTCCCGTCTGTTTTTCTTGATACGCCAATTCCGTCCACTCATATGAAATACCTTGCGGAAGAATCTTTTCCGCCAACTGTTCCATTCTATCCAAAGCTTGCCCTGAACTATATCCAGGAGCAATATTCCCATTTAACGAAGCTGCAGGATATAAGTTAAACCTTGGAATCCTTGAGGGTCCGGAAATATTTTGTTGGGTAGTGATCGTTCCAAGTGGCACCATTTCCCCATTTTTATTTCGAACCTTGATCCGTGAAATATCATCTGGTGTTAATCGGTTTGGCGCATCGGCCTGTGCCGTCACTTGAAAGGTTCTCCCTAAATAATTGAATTCGTTGACAAATGCGGATCCCATATAGATCTCCAAGGACTGAAATACATCACCTACATTTAACCCCAATTTTTCTGCTTTAACCCGATCGATATCCAAATACAATTGGGGGGTCTGATTGTTGAAAAATGTGAATACATTATTGAGAATGGGGTCATTATTGGCTGCAGCAGCCAATGCATAGGTGGCGTTCAAGAGTTCATCCGTTCCAACATTCCCTCTATCCTGAACCATCATTCTAAACCCACCGGCATTCCCTATCCCTCTCACAGATGGAGGAGGAATCACAAGAACTACGGCATCATCTATCTGTGCCAATTTCTGTTGTAGGGTACCTAGCAATGCTTCATATCCAAGGCCCTTTTTTCTTCTTACCTCAAAATCTTCCAGGGGTAAAAATACTGCGGCGGCATTGGAAGCATTCGTAAAGGAAGCAGCATCAAATCCAGTAAATGCAACCGCATTTTCAACTCCGTCCACATCCAAAGCAATATCCAAAACCTTTTGCATGACATTATCCGTTCTGGATAAGGAAGAGCCTGGCGGTAATTGCACAATCGTGATAAAATACTGTTGGTCCATGGCCGGAATAAACCCTTTGGCCACCCTGTTGAATTCTATTCCTGTAAGTAATACCAGTCCACCGTACACCACTAATACCATTATTGATGTTCTAATAAGTTTTTGAACAGTTTTACCATAGTTTATGGAAATTTTTTCCATGAAATTATTAAAGGCAGTACCAACAAAAACAAATGGTTTGAGTAATATGGGCGTCTTTTTATTATGATCTTTTTCCTCATGCCTCATTAATAAAGTTGCCATGGCCGGACTCAATGTTAAGGAAACGAACACGGAAATGGTCGTTGCAACTGCAATGGTCAATCCAAACTGTTTGTAAAATTGTCCCGATATGCCCTCCAAGAATGCTGTCGGAATAAAAACCGCTATCAAAACCAGACCTATGGCCACCAAAGCACCTCCCACTTCATCCATGGTCTTAACGGCAGCCTCTTTAGGGGAAAGTCCTTTTGACAAATACCTCTCCATATTTTCAACCACGACAATGGCATCATCCACTACAATTCCGATTGCCAATACCAAACCAAACAGCGTAAGGTTGTTCAAAGAAAACCCAATGGCCTGCATAACGGCAAAGGTTCCTATAAGTGATACCGGTATGGCAAGAATTGGAATGATGGCCGCTCGCCAGGATTGTAGAAACAAAAGGATTACCAAGACCACTAAAATGATGGCTTCAAAAATTGTATGGTATACTTCATCTACAGATTTTTGGATGAATTCTGTCGGATTATAAGCAATTTTATATTCCAGATCTTCTGGAAAATTCTTGGACAACTCCACCATTTTGGCTTGAATTTCAGCAGCTGTTTCCAAAGCATTACCTCCCGGTTGTTGGAAAATAGGCATGGCTATAGCAGGATTTTTTCCCAAGTATCCCTTGGTAGCATAATTTTGAGCACCCAATTCAACCCTTCCTATATCTTTTAATTGCACAATTCTACCATCTCCATGCGACTTGATGATGACATTCTCAAACTGTTCGGTAGTTACAAGTTTGCCCTGGGTCTGAATATTAATTTCGAAGGCAGATTGGTTACCTGAAGGCAAGGTATTCAAAGTACCACTGGCAATTTGTATGTTTTGTGCCCGAAGTGAGGCAACCACTTCACCTGCGGTCAAATCCAAATTGGCAATTTTATCGGGATCCAACCATATTCGCATGGCATATTCAGCAGCCCCAAAAATCTGTATATCGCCAATACCTTTTATACGTGCCAATTGGTCCTTCAATTGCAAGGTGGCATAATTCCCCATATAGGTTTGGTCATAGGTTTTGTTCGGGGAATACATATTCACCACCAATAGGATGTCAGGTGATATTTTTTTGGTAGTAATTCCTAATCGACGGGACGATTCCGGTAATCTTGGCTCTGCAATGGCAACACGGTTCTGAACCTGCACCTGTGCCCTGTCCAGATCGGTTCCCAGTTCAAAGGCTATTTGAAGCACTACACGGCCGTCAGCAGAAGATTGGGAGGTCATGTAGATCATCCCCTCCACCCCATTGATTTCTTTTTCGAGAGGTGCTGCCACTGTTTCCGAAAGAGTCTTGGCATTTGCTCCTGGATATAGGGCCACAACCTCTACCGTTAGTGGCGCAACATCCGGGAATTGAGAAACTGGCAAGGATACATATGCCAGACCGCCCACAATAAGTATGAGTACACTCAGTACTGCAGCAAAAATGGGTCTTTTTATAAATATGTGACTGAATTTCATAATTTATCTACAATTGAAAAATAGTATCCCTCCTGCTCCTCTCTCCCTCCAATTTATGGACGCGGAGGAGCAATTTAAGGGACTGGAATAATTTTTGGGTTTCTATTTATGTGATGGCTATCACTCTATTTTGGCAATGGCCAACTCTCCCGATTCACTCTTTTGCAATTCGGTTTCTATTGGGGTGACAGCAATTCCCTGTCTTATTTTTTGAATGTTATTCGTTATCAATTTATCCTCTTGGGAAATTCCATCCCTAATGATTCTCAATCCGTTGGAATGTAATGGCCCCAATGTGACATTCTTTGTCGTTACAAGATTGCCCTCACCCAATACGTATACAAAACGAATGGATTGGTTGGTACCTATGATTTCATCTGGAATCATAATGGCCTCGTGTTCGGCACTTCCAGCTATCCTTGCTTTTCCGAACATTCCAGGTTCCAACAAATGATCCTTGTTTTCAAGCACCGCCCGGCTTTCGATCGTTCCGGTACTGATATCTATCTCATTATCCACAAAATCCATTTTAGCTTCGTGCACAAAATCCTGTTCATCCTGAAGTTTTATAAATACTGGTATTCCCTCAGAGCGGGCAGATCTACGTTCACCGTTTCTTGCCAAACGAACATATCTTAAATAATCGGACTCACTTCCGGTGAAATAAAAATCAATAGGACTTGTAGCAACAATAGTGGTCAACAAGGTGGAGTTGGAAGAGCCACCATCGATTAAATTGCCCTCATTCACCCTATCCCTGCTCACTAGACCGGCCATTGGTGCCGTAACCCTTGTGAATTCCAAATTTAATTTTGCATTATCAACCCTTGCTTGTGACAATTGAATACTCGCTTTGGCATATTCCAGGGCTTGTTTTCTACGATCGTATTCTTCAATGGACACAGCTCCGGATTCACGAAGTGATTCTACTCTTTCAAAATTATCCTGTGCTGTTTTTAAGGATGCCTGTGCTTGACTAAGATCTCCATTTGCTTGGTCAAGAGCAATTTTAAAAGGCCTGTCATCAATAGTAAAAAGCACATCGCCTTTGTTGACCATCTGCCCATCAACAAAATTGACACTTTCCAAAAACCCGCTAACACGGGCCCGTACTTCCACTCGGTTACTTGCCTCAAAACGGCCTGTGTATTCATCCCATTCGGTTATTTTTTCTACTAGGGGTGACGACACCTCTACCGGCATGGCCTGTGGAGCCGCAACAGTTTCAATTTCTTCGGCATCCCCTGACGTGAAAGCGAGTATAATAATTACAATGAAAAGCAATCCGGCAAGTGCCAATACACTTTTGGAAATTTTTTGGGTATTTATATCAAATTTTTTCATCTTGTTCTTCTTTAGGTTTTTGATTAATGTTTTGACACAGCAAATTTATAATGAGCTGCTCCCTAATGGCTAACCATTATGTTTATATAAATGACCAAAATCTAATCTTCTTAGTTTTTTTTATTTAATCTCTGAAAACACTCTTATACAGTTTTCTAAAAAGACATTCTTTTATATGAAGATATTATGTGATAAAATAGGATAGTGGAAAGCAGCTCCGAAATTATAGTGACCAATTAGAATAAGTAGCCTTCTCTAGTTGCTATATTTTTATAGCCTAAAAGAAAAAACAAATCCTTGAAAAGTAAGTTGCGGGAAACCGTGATTTGAGATATCTCTAGTTATGTTGTAGCATAAAACGTATCGAAAAATTAGGAAATGGCTTGAAAAATACCTCATCTTAATTTCATTATGAATTTATTTGACTACCAATGCATATGAAGTCATTTAGCTAAACAAATAAAAAACAGATTTCATTTGAATTTTATTGAATGTTTAGATAGACTATATGAAGAACTTCACAGGCATAGTGTCTTTCTATAAACCAAATTGACTTAGTTGATGCCGTAGAAATTTTTCATTGTATAGAATACCAACATAAATTATCTTATTTTTCCCTTTAAACCGTTATAGCTTAAGTTTCTTGCCATCCGCTTATTGTTCTCTATAATTATCCAGGATTTTCGTACTTACCCAATAGATATCATTATTGCTTGTGTAAAAGAGATACTTTCCGTCCCTGGTTACAAACGGACAAAGCTCGTGCTTTGCCGTATTAATTGTATTTCCCATATTCACTGCATCGCCCCATTTACCATCCTTATCTCTATAGCTGATGTATAGATCACCTTGGCCATTCCCATTTTTTCGAATGGAGCAAAATATCATATACGACTCATCAGGTGATATGAACACATCCGCTTCGTACCTATTTGTATTTATGGCTTTGGGCATTTGTTCAGGTTTTAAGAATTCTCCTTTTTTGTATTCTGACCGGTATATATCAAAGGCATAGCTCAGGGCATTTACCGATTTATCCTGTGATGCAAAATAAAGTGTACCATCATTTGTAAAAGAAGCGTAGTACTCGTTTAAATGGCTGTTGACCGGTAACCCTAAATTGATAGGCTCTGACCAGTTTGATTGTTTATTTTCTCTTTCTATGTACCAAATATCTATATCATCTTTAGTACTGTCTTCATTTAGTGAACGATTGGAAATAAAATACAATCTTTTTTCATCCGGGGATAACATTGGATCATTGTAGCTTATAGTGTCCGAATCGAATAGTTTGCTCTGTGGTGTCCAAACACCATCTTTTAATTTGGTATAATGTATTTCCATTACGCCATTATTGTCCACCCCAAAATAGAATTCATTCCCATCACCGGATATTGTACAACCAAACTCACTTCTATTGGGTTTTGAAATTATATTCGGTGCAAATAATTCTGGTTCATTTAAAGGCGGTTTTTGACCAAAATATACCATGGTATTGTCTGTTTCCGAACCAACATTTCCTTTTGCAGATTTAATTAGTTTATTTGGATCGAAGCCGATACCATTTTTTAATACAATTTCCACTTCTCGAATAACTTTAGGGTTACTTTCCAGATCTCCATTGAGAACTACAATATTGGCCAACTTTCCTTTCTCAATTGTTCCTATATCCGTTCTTGACAGTAGCTTTGCACCATTAGAGGTCATTACCTGTATAGCTTCTTCTGGTTCGAATCCAGCCTCTAGAAATAGTTCGTAATTTTTTTGATCTCCAAATCCGGGCATATTGTGAAGTCCAGGGTCCGGACCTGCTACCAACAATCCTCCTTGTCTGAAAAATTGGAGCTCATATGCCATTGATTTTGCCAACCATTCTGGTTTAAAATACCAGTCTTCACCTTGTTCTTGCTTACGTAACTTACGTTTCTGATATGCTTCTATGTAAAAGGGAGCCATTACTTCAAGATCTCTTGCATCCGCATTAACGTTGGCTAGGGCTTCAAATATGGCCAATGTTGATCCTAGGGCTACCCCATTGCTTATAAGTTTTTGTTGTACTTTATTTACCTCATTACTGTTAATGTCAAGATTTGTTCTGAAATCGGTATTACCGGAACAAACACCAGCTTCTTTATCTGTTGCATGGTCGTAATTGTGAATGAAACTGTGTTCTATAGCATCTATACCAATTTCTGCAGCTTCGGAATAAGTTGTAGCACACAGGTGACCTGTTACTTTTAGATTATTCCTATGTGCTTCATCAACTATTACTTTTAAGTCCTGTGGCCTGGTATTTCTATAGACCTTAAGCCATTTTACGCCTTGTCCGGCCCAATATTTAATGGTGTCCCGGACCATTTTTTCATCTGTAAATCTTATGAAATTCGATTTGCCCTTCGGTCCTGTCAAGTATGGCCCTGAATTAATGATTTCCGGCCCAGGCTGTTCCCCCCTATCAGTAGATTTTGCTATAGCTATCTCTTCGTAGGGATTTCCAGTTCCACAAGTTTGAATTGTAGTCACACCACATGCTAAATATAGTTTAGGTGATGTAGATAGCATTGCGGATTCAGGTATTCTCATATGGTTGTGCATACCAATAATTCCCGGGATGATAGTCCTACCGGACAAATCCATTTCATGAAAGCCATTGGTAATTTCAATATCCTTAGAATCTCCGATATCTACTATTATTCCATTTTCTATCAGAACAGTCTGTGAATTTCTGGAAGGATTCCCAGTCCCATCAATTATTTTTACATTTGATAACGCAATCCTTGGAGAATCGATGGAAATAAAACTTTGGGTATAATCCGATATGTCATTTTTTTTGGTTTGAATATCCGTTGCTTGTTTCTGCCCACATCCTTGTAGCGAAACCAAAATGGTTAAAGTTAAAATTATAGTTATTCTGTTCATTGGTGCAGTATAATGAGTGTCATCTTTAATTGATAAATTGCCGGTAATGTGAGATTTTAATGACCGGCGCCCCAGTACATGATTTTTTACATTATGTTCCTATGCTTTTTGCCAAAGGACCAAATCAAGGATTTGACGTGTCTGTAAATGGCATTGAATTTATTTGAGCCAACGACCGCCCTATCTGTTATGTAAAGTGTTACCATGCTTTTTTTATTTTTCATTTAAATGTTTTACTATATAATCCAATTGGGTATCTATTCCGTCGATTAAGTCCTCTACAGTTTGTTCAACTTCTATGTCGGGCAATATTCCACTCCCCTTCGGGACCGATTTGTCAAGAACATATTTATCTATATGTACAAAAGGCATACGAACCAAAATCTTGGAATTAGGTAATTCATAAAGTGCAGAATATTGTGCCGTATGAAAATAATACCCTCCACCTGTTTCATTACCAATAAGTGTAATTTCCTGAGAGTTTTTTGCGTTCAGGGCAAAAGCAGAAGCGGCAGAAAAGGTATTTCCGCCTATTAACACATATACCTTGCCCTTAAATGGGCTTTTATAAGGAATCATTTCTGCCTGGGCATGGTCTTTGGTTAGTATCCACCGTCCAACTTCCTTGTCTGCTGAAGCAAAATATGTTTTAAAGAACTCATTGTAATCGGACATGCTGTGAATAACATACCTTTCTTTGGGAAGAGTATCTGTAACCGTACTTTCGGCTATTCTTTGCTTAAAAGGTTTCTCTGTTAAAAAAGAGAATAAATTAATTGCATTGATTCTATATCCCCCAATGTTTTGTCTTAAGTCCATAATAAGATTGGCCACCTTTTTCTTCTTAATTTCTTTAAATAGCTCAACCAATCTTGATTTGAACTCTTTAGGGTCTAAACCGAAAGAATTGACAGTTAGTACCCCGGATTTAATGGAGTCTATGTAATATACGAAGGGCCACTTTTCGGTTATTGTACTTTTAAAATGTTCAACTCTATCCGTATTTCCGTGATACATGGCAAAATGTGAGTTTCTATTAGGGTATCTACTGCCTATACTTTCAAATGATTTGGGAACAATTTCAATTGTTCTTACTTCGCTGCTGTTGACAGAATACTTGACAGTATAGCTTTCTTTTTCTCCATATTCATAATAATAGAGTATACCAAATTCCTTCTCTATCTGTCTATACTTTTTGCTTAGATTGTATCCATCAGATGCGGCATATTTCAAAAATTCTTGAATAAGTATATTACTTTTTTTGCCATCTATAAAAGTTATTTCTGCTCCTACAGGAATACCAAAATCATCAGTATCAGTATAAAGTTTATCATCGATTATTTTTAAAAGTAAAGGGAATAATGGAGGAACTGTGTCCATTTTTGGATGGTGTATTATCAAATGTCCATCCTTGACATTGTCGGCAATAGAGGTAATGGACTTAAATAGGTCATTGGAAGTCCTTGTTTTCTTAATGTCCTTTTGTTCAAATAAACTAAAAATACTATCCCACTCTGTCTTTGACGTAAACTCGTACAAACTTGGATGGCCATTTAGTAAGATTTCTTTGAAAATGGTATAGTCTTCCAAAACTTGTTCTTGTGATAGGTCATTTTGGCCAAAAAAGGACAGAGGAAACAAGAGTAATATTATTATGCTAAATCTGTTTTTCACCTTTTTTCAGAAATAGAATTCACAACATTAGAATCAAACCCCTTAACTATCAACCAAGTTGCTAAAACAATTTCCAACAAAGCCGTAGGGAAGGCTAGTGAAACATAAGTAGCATTAATGATACCTATTACATCAAACATGAGTAGTAAGCTTGCTAAAACACTGCTCAAAATAGTGGCAATAAGCCCCCATAGAGATAGCCAATTAGGGATAATTTTTGATTGATACAAAATATAATAAAACATTAGATTGCCCACACTCAGAATTAAAGGCATTGCCACATGGTTTATTAAATCTCTACCCGACCGTAATAAATTATCCAATGTTTTAAAATACAATAATTCGGGGCTTCCTGATGTTACAAATTCTTGACTTAATGCCAATAACAACAGTATGCTCAGCCAGCCTATAAAAATGAATCCCACAGAAATAATTCTGAAAACAAGAAAACCAATCGTTAAACTAGTGTTGATTTTTTTTAATAGAGTGTACAGAATAATAGGAATACTTGCATAAATCAGACCTAAGATAAATTGCATAAAAGCCCTAATTAATATTGCATTTGAATTGATAGATACACTTTCAAGATTATCCATCCCATCAATAACTGGGTCTATACTCAGAATACCAACAACAATGCTAAGAATTAATAATGCACCAACAGAAATTGACTTTTTTCTGATAACATCCATAAATATTTTTCTTTATTAATATTTGCCCAAATATATGATGGTGTTATTTTTAATTCATTGACTTAAGTTAAGAATTAACATTAGTTGTTTATTATTCTTTTCCTAATTCGGCTTAATGACTCCGGTCTAATTCCCAAGTAGCTGGCTATTTGATGTTGAGAGGCTCTTTGAAGCAAATAGGGCCTTGTTTTTAGCATATTTAAATAGCGCTCCTCAGGGGTCGATGATTTAAATGCAGTGTAGGATTCTTGTTGCTTTGTTAATATTACTTCGGCGATCACCCTTGATAAAGATTCTAATTGTGGATACTTTTGATACATTTCATTTTCCAAGGCGGGATTGCCTACATTGACAACCGTATCTTCCAAACATTCCAAGTAATATTGGGAAGGCGTGGATTTACCTATGTTGGAAGGTATTACAACTTCTTCCTCCATATAAAACTCTATAGTTTTTTCCTCTCCATCTTTTAGGAAATAGCTTCTAATGCAACCTTCCAATATGAAATAACATTCATTCGAAAAATCTCCTTCCTTAAGAAGAATATCCCCTTTTTTATAACTTTTGAAAAATGCACTTTCATTAATTGCATTTTCTAACTCCTCTGTAATCTTAGTGTACTTTGAGAGATATTTTAATATTTTACTTTTCACTATTCAATACTTTATTGTTTGGTCCCAATTCCAATTCGGTAAATTTTAAAATAAGCCTAGGCTTGTTTCGGATGTTTTATCAAACTCAATCTATTATAGTTTTTACAATTTTCCATTATTTAGATGTATGGTGAACAATGCCCCTTCATTAGGCCTGCTAATCACTTCGATCTTTCCACCATGTGCCTCAACAATAGACTTAACAATGTATAGGCCAACACCTACTCCCTCTACATGAGTATGCAAGCGCTTAAATAGCCCGAACACTTTTCCTCCTTGTTTTTCAGCGTCAAAACCAAGTCCGTTGTCCTTTACGTTCAGGCAAACACTTCCGTTGATCTTTCTCGTTTTTACTTCAATTTTTAGTAACCTATCCGGGCTTTTGTATTTCATCGAATTGGTAAGTAGGTTATGTAGGATACGATTTAAATGCAACGGTGGGTATTCAATTTCAGGACATTCCGAAAAGTCTACGTCCAAGGTGGTATTTGTAGAGTTGAGCTGATCAAGAATGCTCTGTTCTACTTCCTTAAATACCTTTTTGAATTCCAGTAGTTCCTTCTTGTCCTTTAGAGTTGTTTTAAAGTTGATTACATCGTTTAGGGAGAAAACCTTTTTATAAACCTGTTCAATGTTATTTTTTAATTTATTGAACAATTCAATGTCCTTGTCGCCTTGAATACTATGCGTATCTATCATTTCAATTAAAACGTTGAGATTGGTGACAGGTGCCTTCAGATCGTGCGCGGCCACATAGGCCAACTCTTCCAATTCCCTATTCTTAATTTCAATTTGTTTGGCGTTCAGTTCCGCTTTGGTTATCTCTAATTCCAGGGCTGAATTTAACTCCTGCATTTTTTCTTCCGCCTGCTTACGATCAGTGATGTTTTGAATGTGGACATGTACTATGGGTCTATCCTCAACTATATACATACAGGGTGTGATATCTGCAACAAAAACCGACCCGTCCTTACGCCTAAATATTTTTTCAACGGTCAACTTTTTCTTTCCTTCCATATTTTCTCTAACCTGATTTGAAGGCTCCTGATCAACTTTGTAATGTAGATCTATTATTTTCTTCTTGAGGAGTTCATTTTTGGAGTAACCAAATTCTTTGACAGCACTGTCATTCGCCTCAATAATACGCAAGTCCATATTATGGACTATTTTTGGAAAAATGGAATATTTGAAAACCTGTTTGTAAATATTATTGCTGTTTTTAACTTGAAAATATTCTTCAAACGGATTTGTATTATCTGAATTATCTTTTTCATTCATTTCCTTATTTAAGTCCATTTTTATGATTTTTACAAATCTCCGTGGCCAGAAATCTATTCGTTATTACACTATCTTAAAGCCAAATATTAATTTCTATTGTGTCTAACAGTTTTTCTTGTTCATTGTCCCAATCAAAGCATTCCTTGTTTTTGATCCCTACGAGTATCCAAAATAGTTATTTTTAAATAAATGGAATATTATTAGGTGTATCCAATAATCCAAATACTCAAACCTTTCGGCGAATTTCTATTAGGATGAAGCTATATAGTCATTATTTTTAGGCCAATAATATGAATAGCAATATAAGAAGCTATTGTAAGTAATTATGAGAGAAGAAACCCTATGGATCATTGATGATGATATGGTATCACAATTTGCCATTAAGTATAAGATTGGGCAATCTTACCCCAACAATAGGGTAAGTACCTTTTATTCCGTTCAGGAGGCATTAGATGCCCTAAAGTCTTGTATGGATGGTAAAATGGAATTTCCACACAAGGTTTTACTGGACTTAGGCTTACCAGTGCTAACGGGATGGCACTTTCTGGTAGAATTGGAAAAATTTCGAGGAAGTATTGCCCCATTCGAGATTTATATCGTTTCCGCATTTTCTAATTCAACGGACCGTCAGCGTGCTAAGAATCATTCGTTGGTCAAGGGCTATTTTGAAAAACCGTTGAATAATATAGCCGTGGACAAAATATTTATGTCCCGGACCAATAAATGATGTTAAGGCTCTTCTGTTGCCAACTCGGACAATAGTGATACTCAATCTTTCCAGTTTTGCAGACGATCAAGGTATAGGTAGCCCTCCACGAACTTTCTATGTTCAGGACCGGCCATTTTTTCCAATAAGTTCAAAGCGGATATATAACTTGCCAAATTACCGTTCGAGGAACTAAATTTACCGTCCTCTACAAATGTTACCAGACTGTCATTCTGCACTTTTAGTTTTGGATAATCCTTTTGCAATTGATTGCCCCCTCCTATCCAAGTTACAATTTTATGTCCATCTGCAATACCCGTTTTTCCTATTAGTTGGGCTCCGGCACAATTGCTAACCGTGTATAAGGTCTCCTTATTTTTCTCCCTTATAAAATCTACGACTTTCTCATTATGTACCTGGGCGTACATGTCATAAGCACTTGGCACAAACAAGGCTGTAAGTCGTGGGCAGTTTTCAAAAGTATAATCGGGTACAAACCTCATACCTTCTTCAGTAGTTATCGGACTGTTTGCTTCTGCAATGGCAACAACGTTAAAAAGCTGCTTGCCATCAATACTGGGTTTAGCAAAAACATCCGAAGTTGCAATGACTTCAGTTTGTAGAACGCCATTGAACATCAGTAGGCCGATAGTTGGCAATTCTTTTTTGAAAGGTTTTAGGTGTTTTGACAAGGTGTCCAACGAAACATTTGTGGGTTGTACATTCGAAGCATTGGTATTGGATTTGTCAGTATTGCAACTTACCACAGCTGCTACAGATAGAAGTATTATTACAAATTGCGTTTTCATATTACTTTAATTAATTTGTTTTTTTTCGTTTGGCTTGATGATCATTCTAAAATATTGATCCTTATAGATGTAGTAACCGATCCAATTGACCAGTGTGCGAAATTTATTTTTAAAATTTACCAGCCCCATAATATGTACCAGTATCCAAATAAGCCAGGCAATAAATCCTTTTATGAAATACTTTTCTTTCGGTAAGTCAAAAACAGCCTTATTCCTTCCAATTATTGCCAATGAACCTTTGTTTTTGTAGGCGAAAGGAGTCCATAGGCCTTGGTCTTTCTCCAAATTAATGGCTAAATTTTTGGCCTGTTGGATTGCCGGTTGGGCCAATTGGGGATGGCCTTCTGGATATTCTTTATCTCCAAGTACCAACGCACAGTCCCCTAAGGCATAAACATTATCATATCCTTTGACCAGATTAAAAGTGTTTGTCTTTAATCGCTTGCCTTTTCCAAAACTGTCCGGAGAAAAGCCATCGAAAGCCTTTGCTGTTACCCCAGCTGCCCAGATCAAATTTTTGGATTCGATTTTACTGCCATTGGAAAGTAGAACAATATCATCCTTAAAATCTTTTACCAAACAATTAAGTTTTATTTCTACACCTAATTCAATGAGCTTGGAGTGAGTATAGGTCTGGGAATTTTTTGACATTGTATTCAAAACTGTATTTTGACCATCTATCAGATAAATATTCCCTAAATCATTTTCTTTCAATTCTGGATAATCCTTTTTTATTATCGAGGATTTCATTTCAGCCAGTATGCCCGATAGCTCCACTCCTGTTGGTCCGGCCCCAGCGATTACAAAAGTCAACAACCTTTTTCGTTCCTCTTGGTCATCTTGTCTTGTGGCCCGGTCCAATCTAGTGAGAATAGTATTTCGCAAGGTCAGGGCATCACTTATGGTTTTCATGGGCAAACTATATTTTTCGATGTTTTTGTTGCCAAAGAAACTACTTTCCGTACCCGTAGCCATTACCAAAATGTCATAGTGCAATTCCCCATTGCTCAGTATAATTTTATTTTCACTGGGAACAACTTTAATTAAACTTCCCAGCCGAAATCTAGTGTTTTTTAAATTCCTTAATATTTTTCTAAATGGATAACTGATGGCAGAAGGTTCCATAAAACCCGTAGAGACCTGATAGATCAAAGGTGGAAAGAAATTATAATTATTCGCATCTACCAATATGGTGTCGTAGCGGGGCGAATTCCCAATTCTTTTGATCAACTCCAAGCCTGCAAAACCTCCACCCACAATTATTACTGATTTTTTCATTTTGCAGAATTTAGAGAACAAAGGTCCTGGATTCTCCTTTAAAAATTCTTGAACTGGTTCAAGAATTCTCTTTTCTTTTTAATTTACTTACATATTCTGGTGACAATCCTAAAAAACTTGCCACTAAATATTGGGGGACATTGTTTACGAAATCTGGAAAGGCTTCCTTAAACCTAAAATAAATTTCCTCCTTCGAATAAATAAAAAGATACCTTATACGATTGAGTGAGGCCCCATAGGCTGTTTGATATATTTTTCTGAAATAGGTTTCCATTTTTGGAAATCGGAGTAGTAATTCCTCTTCATTTTTATTGGTTAGGTGAAGTATGGTCGAGGCTTTGACGGCTTGAATATGGTATTCTGAATCCGTATTGTTATGAAAGGCCAAATAATCTGTTATCCACCAATTTTCGATGGCAAATTGCAAAGTATGCTCCGTGCCCCCATCCTCAACAATGTACAATTGAAGACAGCCGCTCAAAACAAAATAGTGGCCTAAGGATTTGCTTCCAGGTTCATAAAGCAGTTCTTTTTTTTTGACTGTTTGAGTTTCAAAATATTTGGTAATTTCTTGAAACTCATTTTGGTCAATTTCGATGTATTTGTTGATGTGCTTGAAAAGTTTTTGCATTTTATTTGGTAAAGCTATTGTCAAAGTTAGCGTAATTAATTTTTTAAGAAAGACCACTTTAATTTTCAGGGTTTAATTTTTCATGGAATGAATAACATTAAAAAACAATTGCAACTAAAGTTCTTCTCCAATTTCTTATACTACGAATATCTTCTTTTACACAACATTTTAGGTGCTGTTTGCATCATTTATTATGCCTCACAAGGCCAAGTATGTATTTTGATCCGGAATTAATAAAATGTGTATCCCCCATTATGAAATTGAGATGTATAATAGTGGACGATTCGTCCATGCAGCGAACTGCCATAGCTAGATTGGTAAACAACCATCCAAATCTAGCGTTGGTAGCCGAATACAGTAATGCCATCGAGGCGAAAAACGGTCTAAAAAATTACGACATCGACCTTATTTTTCTCGATGTGGAAATGCCGATAATCAATGGTTTTGATCTCTTGGAATCCCTGGACAACCCACCACAGGTAATATTGATTACCGGTAATCCGGATTATGCTCTCAAGGCTTTTGATTATAACGTAACCGATTATCTTTATAAGCCCATATCCCTCACTCGATTTGATGCATCTGTAAAAAGGGCCGTGGCCAAATATGAGCAGATCAATAAATTGGATGAGGAAGAGGAGTACATCTTCGTTAAAAGTAACCTTAGACAACGTAAAGTTGTTTTAAACGAAATAAATTGGGTAGAAGCTCTCGGCGATTACATTAAATTGGTAACGACAGAAGGCAATGTCGTTATTCTTTCGACTATGAAATCTTTTGAACAAAAGCTGCCAAAGGATAAATTCTTGAGGATCCACAAATCATATATCGTGAATTTGGAGAAAGTTGAGAAGTTTAATAGTAAAAAGGTTGAAGTAGCTGGAACATCTGTACCGTTGAGTCGAAACAAAAGAACGGAATTGGCCGAGGCGCTATATAATGTTTAAATTATAGTGGTATAAAGTGTACATAAAGATATCGGGGAAGGCCCCCGATATTTTTTATGTATTTATTACATTTTTGTCTATTTCGAAAAGAGAGGACTTTTACAACATTATAAGGCCATTAATAGTTTCAAACTAATTTTCTATTTGTTCGGGCTCCGTTAGACGAAAATTTTCAAACTTCTGACCTTTTAAATGTTTTTGCCACCTTTCCATTAATGGTTGTTCAAGTTTAAACTCACGGTATTCGTCCGGACTCATAATAGGTATACCTCTTACTATTGGGTATAATCGCTTACAGGAAGAGCAGACAAAAAAACCTTCCAATATATTATCATTTACATCTTTAGTGATTTCCGTTAGACCAAGATTCCCTTTGTCAAATGGACAGCAAAGTTTATTGATGGTTTCTGTTTTCATTTTTTTTTAATTTTTCTAAATATTTTTTAATGGATTCATTGGGTTTGTTTGTACTCATAATACCTGAAACCACGGCAATACCTGTATATTTAAGTTCATCTAGTTGATGTATGTTTTCCGGTTTTATCCCACCAGCTAAATAGATGGGTAATCCATAGTTTCTTGCCGCATCATGGATGGTATTAAAATTTACTATTTCACAACTGTTGGCCGTTTGTGAAGGGAATATGGAACAGAATGAGATATAATCGAGTTTGTTCTTGCTTGCCCATTCCACCAGCGTTAAATCATTGTTGCAGGTAAGTCCGCTTATAAAAGGTTTGGTAATGCTTCTTTTTATTTCTGTATAATTCTCTGGGATTACGTCAAAATGAACTCCATCCAATAAGGTAGTATTGAGCAGTTCCCATCTATTGTTTATCAATACTGGGACATTTTTAGCATGGCATTCTTCAATAATCTTATTGATCAGTTCGATTAAGTTTCGGTTATCTTTAAAATTATCCCAAATCTGAACAGCGGCTAGTTTTTCCCTTAGACACAAGTTTAATTTGTTCAGTAGGGTTAATTCGTCCATTGATGGGTCGATAATCAAATAGATTCCGGTACCCATGGTTCTTTTTTTACTCCCAATTATTTCCATCCCGAATTGAATGCTTTAAAAAAGGCAGCCCAGTAAGGGTCTGTCTCATTGTACAATAAATCATTTACTATATCATTAGAAATGAGTTTGATACCTTGGTGCTTTTGGACTATTTTCCCCACTTCTGAGCAGGAAATATTTTCCTTGGCCAGACGTTCGATAACTTTTTGCACACTACCCTGTTTACAGGTGATGATCATTGAACCTGCACCAATACAGTAACGTGTATCCAACGAAAACAATTTACATACTTCATTCTGTAGAATGCCTATAGGTAGTTTGTCATTATAAATGAATGCACCATTGTTGGAGGCTGTTGCCAATTCATATATTGCCCCCAAAACACCTCCCTCAGTAACATCGTGCATAGCGGTTACATCATTATATCCACGGTTTTGTCCTACCGCGGCCAGAGCGTCCTCAAGGGAAGATGTTTGATAAAAAGTGGCGCATGCCTGTTGTTGCATTTCGGAACCCAGTTTGTTCGTAACCGTTTCAGGAAAGCACATAGCAAGTATTGCAGTCGAAGAAATAGCACATGATTTGGTCACTAGGATCGCATCGCCTGGCTTCGCATATTTAGAAACCAACATGTTATTTTTAGGCGCAATACTAATAAATGTCCCACCCCCCGCTATGGTCGAATTTTGTCCTTCGATAAAACCAGTATGCCCGCCCGTAATGGCAATTCCAATTTTGGAACAAAAGCGGTGGATGTAGTCCCAATAAGTTTGAAAATCCGATTTCGAAAAATTGCCCGGGAGATTTAGAACAAATTGCCCATACATAGGGGCATATCCCGTCGTTGCCATATCATTTGCCATTAATTGAACAGATAGCCAAGCGGACTCTTCCAAACCCAGACTTGGAATTAAGGTCAACGGGTCACTGGTCATGGCCATTGCCATTGATCCGGGCAAATCTACAATGGAGACATCAACACCAAATTCAGGACCTATGCTTACTTCCTCTCTATTAAATCCACATTTATTACTGATAAACTGCTCAAATACATGTGGGTCTATTTTTCCTAGTTTATTACTCATTTATTTCACGTCGTTAAGTTTGATGTACAATCCGAAAAAATCCCCAAAAGGCAAACTCCATTGTTGAAGCGGAAACCATTTAGGTAGGCCTGTACAGGTCCATTCAATTGAATAATCACGTCCTTGAAGTGCCTCATCTATAATTTTGGAAAGTTTTTCCGGCGTATAGAAGGTTGCGGTTAAATAGAAAGGATTCATACCAAATACTTCTTGTATCCTTCTTCTCACTACCTTGGTCGAATTTCTGTTCATCATGCCCATAGCAATACCATATTTCCCGACACGTGCAGCTTCACGAATTACTTGTACAGGGTCCTTGTAATATTCAAATGTGGTAATGAATGCAAGCGAATCAAAAGTATGGTCTTTAAACGGCATATGGTGTGAGTCGGCCATAACAAGATCGCCATCAAATAGTTGAACGGCTTGGGAAAGCATTAGCGGGGATATATCACCACCAGTTGCCTCTATTCCAATCTCTTTCCACCAACGGGTAAAACGCGTTGTGCCGCAGCCAAACTCCAATAATGTTTTAACACGCTTATCTTTTGAGACCAATTGTTCCATTACTTTTTTCTGCCATATTTCGGCACGCTTGTATCTACCTTCATACCATTGTTCGTAGGTGTCAGTATGTTCTCTGTTAAAAAACCATTCTGGTCTGTTTTGCCAATTTTGATCTTCCTGAGGAATAAGTTCTGAATTTGTTTTTTCTATTTCCATTTTATTTGTTTTAAAACAAAAACTCCATTCGTTGGAGTACCAAGGAATGGAGCTAAAATGAAATATCTTAGTTTGCATCCCTACGTTGGCATTATCCAAATCAGGTTTCGGGTATTATCTCAGCTTGGCTTTAACCAGGCACCCCGTGCTTTTGTGATGATAAATGTACGACTAAAAATTATATTTCCATGCTGTGCTATATGTTTCGCACAGGCATTTTTTTGCACTCAATTGTTTTGCTTTCAATATTGGATTCAGAAAGCCTTGAAGTGGTTTCATGGTAGCTAGGATAGAACTTAACCTCGCTCCCAAGATAATGAGATTAGTTCAGAATCCGTATTGGCCGTTGTGTTGGTTCAACTATTTTCTTTCGAATTACAAAGTCTCCAAAGTACTCCCCCCCTAACCTTTCCTTGGCATATGCCCTAATGATCGGTTCCAATTCCATTAGAATATTTTCCTCGGATAACATTTCCTTGTATAGTGTATTTAATCGGTCACCGTTGTGACTTGCCCCCAAATACATGTTATATCTACCAATAGCCCTACCCACGAAACCTATTTCCCCTAGTGAGGATCGTGCACAGTTATTTGGACAACCTGTCATCCGAATATTGATTTCGTCGTTGTCCAGACCATTATTCCTCATAATTACCTCCAGTTTATCTATTAAGGAAGGAAGGTAGCGCTCTGCTTCGGCAAAAGCCAATCCACATGTATTCAATGCTACACAGGCCATGGAACTCTTGCGAAGTCCCGTAAGTTTAGGATGGTTGCCAACGGCATACTCCTCTAAAATTGCTTCAATGACCTGCTTTTTATCTTCCTCGATATTTCCGATAATGAGATTTTGGTTGCCTGTTAATCGGAAATCTCCTGAGTGGATTTTGGCAATTTCCCTTAGAGCCTTTTTCAGTTCATATCCATTTTCATCCCTTACTCTCCCATGTTCCACAAACAAGGTATAAAACCATTTATTGTTGATGCCTTTTTGCCAACCATATTCATCTCCGTTTGATCTGAATCGATAGGATTTCGGTTTGGCCAGATTCCACCCCAGGCGGTTTTGAAGTTCCCCAACAAACCATTCCAGTCCCCTGTCGTCTATTGTATGTTTTAATCTCGATAACTTACGGTCGGATCGGTTGCCGTAATCCCTTTGGATGGCTATAACCGTTTCAGCTACTTCAAATACTTTTTCTTTTGGAGAGAAACCAATAACATCGGCCAGTCGCGGATAAGTTTCCTGAACTCCAAACGTACTGCCCAATCCACCGCCTACACAAATATTATATCCTATTACGTTGTTGTTTTCCTCTATGGCAATAAGTCCAAGATCATTCGCAAAAATATCAATATCATTTTTGGGTGGAATGGCTATTGCTATTTTAAACTTTCTTGGAAGGTAATTGTGCTGGTACAATGGTTCAAAATCTTGAGTTCCCGCCACTTTTTCCTTATCCAGCCATATTTCGTGATATGCAGTTGTCTTTGGAAGAAAATAATCGCTTATTTCTTTTGCAAATTGGTATACTTCTTCGTGTATATGGGACTGATAAGGGTTCGGATTGCACATGACGTTCCTATTTACATCCCCGCAGGTCGCAAGTGTACTCAACAAAACTTCGTTAACCTTTTGAATCGTAGGTTTTAAATTCCTTTTTAATATGCCATGAAATTGGAAAGATTGTCTGGTGGTCAATTTAAGGGTGTCATTTCCATATAGTTCCGAAAGTTCATCCAAGACAAGCCATTGCCTTGGAGTAGTAACACCACCAGCAGCTCTTACCCGGACCATAAATTGGTACAATGGTTCCAGTTTCTTCTGTTTTCGTTCACTCTCCAGATCCCTATCATATTGCTGATATGAACCATGGTATTTTATAAGTTTGACATCGTCGGGAAATAAAGCTCCGGTCAAAGGGTTTTTTAGGCTGTCCTTTATTCTTCCTCTGAGATAATCGCTCTTGTCCTTTATATGTTCATCTTCCGATAATTCCTTGTAATTCGATTGTTTTTCCATAAATACATTTTCCTGGGCATTAAAGCACTCTTGAAGCTATCTTAATAGATATCTGCTTGATAACGATTGGTGATTTGAAGATTTTTAACATACTCTTCTGCCTTCTCAATAGTTATTCCTCCTTGTTGTTGTATAATTTGTTTTAAGGCAATATCCACGTCCTTGGCCATTTTTTGTGCGTCACCACAAACATAAAAATGTGCTCCATTTTCCAACCACTCAAAAAGCTCCTTGCCGTTCTCCAGCATTCTGTGCTGTACATAGTGCTTTTGTTCCTGGTCCCTCGAAAAGGCAACATCTGCCTTAGTCAATACTCCCTCCTTCATATATTGTTGCCATTCTGTTTGATACAGGAAATCTGTCGTGAAATTCCGATCACCAAAGAAAAGCCAGGATGGCCCCTTTTTGTCCAAAACTTCCCGTTGTTGCATAAATGCCCTAAATGGTGCCACTCCCGTTCCCGGACCGACCATTATAATTGGTGCCTCAGGATTTTGGGGAAGCTTAAAACGCGTATTCTTATCAACAAAGACCTTTACCTTGTCGCCAATCTCAAGCCTATCTGCCAGGGTGGATGAACAATGGCCTTCTTTATTTCTGCCCAATGCATTATATCTGACAACCGACACCAAGAGGTGTACTTCTTCATCAACCACATCTTGTGCAGAGGCTATGGAATACATCCGTGGGGTATTTTTGCGCAAGACAGAAATCAGTTCGTTAGAAGTTAGTGTGATCGGTACCTCGCTTATCAGATCCAAAAAATCACGTCCGGAAAGATACTCTTGAAGTGCATTTTTGTCCTCAAGGATTTTCTTTAACCCGTTATTGCCTGTTAATTCCGAATATCCGGAAAGCGTGGTTTTTGATAGTGGGGTAAGTTCATAGTCATACGTAAGTGCATCATATAATGTTTTAATTCCTTCATGGGTTTCCACTTCCTCTTTACCGGATAAATTGGTGGATTCCAAAACTGACCGTACTAGTGTAGGGGAATTGGCACCATAAACCCCCAATGCATCGCCCGGCTCATATTTTATTCCAGACCCTTCCAGATCTAATTCCAAGTGAATGGTTTCCTTTGAAGATCCTTTTCCATTTAAATTGATTTTTTCAAGAATAGTGGCTTCAAAAAGATTTTTTCTCGAATATTCGATTCCTTTAACCTGATTGCTTGGAGTATCCTGCACTTGCGCCGTGGTATTTTGGCCATTGGTCTCAATTATAGTGGTTAAAAACTTTTTTTGCCAAGTCTCCGCATCGTCTGAATAATCTACATCGCAATCTTGACGGGGAACAACTCTTTGTGCTCCCAGTTTTTCAAGTATACTATCAAAATCCTTACCGGTCTGGCAAAAGTCTAGATAACTACTGTCACCAAGGGCCAAAACCGAATATTGTACATGGTCTAGGTTCGGTGCCTTTTTGCTGTGTAAGTAATTGTAGAAGTCCTCCGCTTGTACCGGAGGTTCGCCCAATCCATGGGTGCTCACGATTACAGCCAATTTATTGATGCCCTTCAGTTCCCTTGTTTTGAAGGAAGCCATATCGAAAATTACTGCATCAATTCCCATCTCCTTTGCACGCGCATGGAGATCCTTGGCCAAGCCTTCACTGTTGCCAGTATGACTCCCGAAAAGGATATGCACCTTTTCGGTTTTAAGCTCACCATCAACATTGGGATCCGAACCAAGTGATAGGCTTTCCACAGTGGTTTTATTCAAAGATGTTTGGATAAGTCCTTCAAAATACCCACTGAGCCATTGAAGCTGTCCTGAATCAAGTCCGTTCAAAGCTACATTAAGTTTGTATGCTTGCTCATCGTTAAACGGTCCTCTGTTCAATCCCTTTTTTAGTTCCATGCTATTCGATAATTTATAATTATTTGTCGGGCTGGGGAGTATATCTCAAATAAGGTTTGATAACACGATGACCTTTAGGATATTTGGATTCGACCTCTTCTTGCTTAACTCCTGGTGGAATTATTACATCCTGTCCAACTTTCCAATCTACTGGAGTGGCAACATTATGTTCTGCAGTAAGTTTTAGGGAGTCGACTACCCGAAGAATCTCAGTAAAATTTCTCCCCGTCGAGGCAGGATAGGTGATAATCGCTTGTACCTTCTTGTCTGGACTAATAAAATAAACAGATCTTACCGTAGCAGAGGTTGATGCATTGGGGTGGATCATTTGATATAGGGTTGCCACATTTTTGTCGGTGTCAGCTATAATAGGGAAATCTACATTGCAGTTTTGGGTTTCGTTGATGTCTTTGACCCAGCCAAAGTGCGAGTCCAGGTCATCAACACTCACGGCAAGCACCTTGGTTTTTCTTTTTGCAAAATCTTCTTTCAACTGTGCGGTCCTACCAAGTTCTGTGGTACACACAGGGGTATAGTCTGCCGGGTGTGAATATAGTATCCCCCAACTGTTGCCCAGCCATTGGTGAAAATCAATTTCACCCTCTGTGGTCTGCGCCTTAAAATTTGGCGCATCGTCGCCTATTCTCAAACTCATAGTATATATTTTTAAATTATACATCGAGACAGCTTGCCATAATTGTAGCTGCCTTTCCAACACAAATTTACCGGGGTTTATGCTCAATCGCCAATTGCAAATATTAATTTACGATAACCTAAGGTTATGGAAATTATTGGAAATAAAGAGAGAATGTTATGTGAAAGTTTAATGTAGTTGTGGAAAAAAAGTTGCCCTATGAAAAGTGAATTCAATAATTAATAACAACTAAAGATTATGGTTTCGGCTTAAAAAATTCATCAATAATAAGGGTAATCCTCCTTCTGGGCCTTGGGGAGTTATAAAGTAGAATTGCCTATGGATAGGTAACTTTTTAATCTCAATAATCTTTAAAACGCCATTTTTAAGTTCTTTAAGGATGGCATGTAATGAAACGAATGCCATGCAATCCGAGTGTTGTAGGTAGGATTTAATAGCTTCTGTACTTCCCAATTGCATTTCTACCTTAAGATCTGCAAGTCGAATTCCTTTTTGTTTTAGGGCGTCGGCAATGACTTCCAAGGTTCCTGACCCAGGTTCTCTAAACAGAAGAGGTATGTTTTTCAGGTTTTCTGGCTTTATTTCATCTTTGGAAGACAATGGATTTTTACTGCCGCATACCAGTACGATCTCATCCCTTAAAAATGGGGTATAGTGAATTTCACGTCTTTTGGATTTGCCCTCAACAACCCCAATTTCAATGCTCTTATTGAGAAGGGCCTGCTCTATTTGTTCAGAATTACCACTTAGCAGCTCTACCTTCACATCTTGATGGATCTTGTGGAACCGTGCCAGTAATGGAGGTAATATATACTGCGTAATTGAAGTGCTGGAGCCTACATGTAGAACCCCTTTAAACGCCTCGTTGAACTGGTTAAGGTCAAATTCTATTTGCCGGTAGATCTCTTGCATGTTTTCGGTATGTTTCAGAAGTACTTCTCCAGCAGGAGAAAGAACAACCTTGTTACCCCTTCGATCGAAAAGAGCAAGATTAAATTGACTTTCCAGTTCCTTTATATGTTTGGTGACTGCAGGCTGGGATATCAATAATTCTTCTGCGGCCTTGGTAAAATTGAGCCTTCTAGCAACAGTATAAAATACTTTTAGACGAAAATCGAACATATACAATATTACTCATATTTTTAGTATGGAAAGTTGAAAAAATAAATTCCAAGAATATGCCCTTTTAAACTTCCAATAGGATCAGTTGATAAACTTTCTGATATTTTAAAAGAAAATAGTGATATTCATCAGGACCAAGTTAATAGTTTTTTAGCGGAACATTAATAAAATATGGTATGGTCAATTAGCTTCTTTTAGATCTTATATTTAGAATTCTATGTTTATAATGATAGTTGTATTATTTTCGGCTCCGGTTGAATGTATTTTTATTGTAAAGCCAAATGGTACCTAAAACCCTTATTACTAGTGTTTTTATGTTTTTTTCCATATAAAACTGGTAATATATCCCACAAAAAAGCATGATACGACCCCTGTAGCGGAATACACCAATATATGAACCGGCTCTGTAATACCCACATAAACTTGAACCATGATACTGACAACTATACCAATCAAAACACCTGTTGAATTAGCACTTTTTGTAAAAATTCCAAGTAGAAAAACACCACCCAAACTCCCTATTACCAGGCCTAAAACCTTTTGAAATTCATCCCAAAGTGATTTTACGTCCATGGTTGCCATCATGATTGCGAAAAGGGTCCCAATTATTCCGATAATCAAAGTTGCTTTTCTTGCCAGTTTCAATTCATTGCTCTTCTTGTTCCATCCAAACCGAAAATGAATATCCGTAGCATATGAGGTCGCAGCGGAATTCATACTGCTACTCAAGCTACTCATGGCCGCGGCAAATATTGCCGCAATCAATAATCCGGAAACGCCAGTAGGCAACTCCGAAACAATATACCAAGGAAATATGGCATCATTATTTTCAAAGGTGGGATTAAGTTCTATTGGATAATTTTTAAAGAATGCGAATAAAGTGGTGCCCACGAAAAAGAAAATCAGCGTGGCCGGTATGGTCAATATGGCATTGGTCCATACACTTTTTTGGGCTTCCTTTTGGGTCTTGGTGGTCAAATAACGCTGTACCATGGTCTGATCTGAGCCATAAGTGGTGATATTTGCAAATATCCCGCCTAATAACATAACCCAAACTGTTGGCCGTTTTAATGACAAATCCAGATCTATTATATTGAATTTATCATTTGCCCTTGCCATTTCAAGTATGCCAGAAACCCCTCCTTCAATGGAAGAAGTCATTAAAATCAAAGACAATATAGCTCCTCCAAGCAACACAACAACCTGAACAACATCAGTCCAAATTACAGCTTCTATTCCACCGTAAATAGTGTAGATCATACTAACTACTCCCATCAATGCAATACAGACAAAAATATCGATACCAGTCACTACATTCAATGCAATGGAGGGCAGGAACATTACTACACCCATACGACCAATTTGAAATAATATAAATGACAGACTGCCCAGAAGCCTTATGGTAAGATTAAATCTAGATTCCAAAAATTCATACGCAGTTGTAACATTTAGCTTTCTAAAAAATGGAATAAACCAGAACACAATTACAGGTGCCACTAAAAAAATGGTCATATTGAGCATAAAATACGACCAATCCGTTGCAAAGGTCTTTGCCGGTACGGCCATAAACGTTATGGCACTTAAGGCGGTCCCAAAAATACTTAGTCCTGCTGCCCACCATGGAATACGACCTCCACCTTTAAAATAATCCTCAGTGCTTTTTTGACGCTTAGAAAAGAAATAGCCCATCCAGGCCAGAATAAGAAAATAAAGACCAATCACCAATGTATCTATTACTCCTAGGTGTTTCGCATCCTTGTTTATTGCAATTTTCTGTACTCCTGGCGTTCTTACCCCAGGCCTAACCTCTCCAGTGGGCACAATAATATCTCCTCCCCAATTAACTGCAGTCGTAGTTACTTGACCAGTTTGTGGCATCTCCCCTACTCTGTAAAACTCTTTGGAAATGGTATTATATCCATATATATTATTTCCAAATCCTGGGTGGTTGTTCAAATGGTCGGTCAATTCCATTCTAGCCAATTCTATCATTTCACCAACATCCTTACCATTTGCCAATTGATTCTCCAATTGTTCTATTTTTTTCTTGATTCCGATTTCCTCAATGGCCAGATTACCATCAGATCCGGAAGTAAAAATTATCGAACTCGCACCAAGTGGAAAAGCGGTGCCCGCCATGACCTTAAATTCTTGATTCTTTCCATTTGAAATGACTTGCCATTTATTGGTAGTTGGATTAAAAACATGGGCATCAAAAAGCACATCCCAATCTCCGTTTGCACTAATGTTCCTCCCTGAAAATAGATAGAAACAATTCTCCAAACCATTGCTTTGGCCTGCACCAACGGAAAAGGCCCTAGGATCTCCATCCCAAGATGGTAGCAACTCCCACTTCCAGTCCTTTGGGCTATCGCCAACCAAGGACAACTTATAAAAACTATTGGTTGATTCACCGCTAAAATCCGAAATACCACCAGCAACATAAATGGAATTGTCGACTTTGGAAAAGGCAAAATTGGTAACTGGCCGTGGTAGATCTGGCCCTTGACTTATTTCTATTTCCCCGGTTTCTGGGATATAGTCAATAAACCAAGTATTAGATATATTGGTGCTTGAGGTATTCCCGCCAAAGCAAAACAAACCATTATTAGTAGAAATGGCCCCTCCATACCCAGCAGCAAAAGGTATTTTTGTTGAGGCTACTTCCCATTGAACTGTGCCATCCGCTTTTTTCTTGAGTATAAAAATCTCGTCATAATAAGTTTTTATTCCACCTTCCCAGGGTAGTTTATCCGGGAAATTGGCTCCGCCTGCCACAATCAATACATTGTCGTCTATGCCCGTATAAGGACCCGCAAGACCAGGCTGAATATTTTGTCCTATGTTTGGCGGAAGATCTGGAAGATTAGAATACTCAAAATATTTTTCCTGGGCATCAGCATTCGAATAAATGAAACAGAATATGACGGACAAGACAAAACCCCAAAACTTGAAATTCCTAGCATTGTTCAAATCGACTTGTCTAATCATATTTTTTGATTAGTTCATTAATATTGATCTTTTGAAAGGTCATATGGGCTTGACTACCTTCGTACAGTATTCCAATATGGTCATTATCTATGGAGGTAATACATGAATAACCTGCACCCCGACCTTCGTCCAGTTCCATCCAGTACTCCCTAGGCCAGGTATTTCCATCATCCAAACTAAGCTTAATGGTCTGTTTAATTCTCTTATACTTGGAATTAGGGTTTGAAAACACCAAAATACTCTTTGAAGCCCCTTGATTATCCGTATAATCATGGCGATGGATACTGGCCATACAGGTAGGTTCTATAAGCGCACCGTTAGAGGTAGGGTGTTCAGTCCACGTTTCTCCCAAATCTTCAGTCATCATTATTTTTCTACCGTTGGTTTCTGATTTGTCCTCCCTATTCTTGTTATCACGTATGTTTAGCATGATGTGACCATTGCTTAATTCAACTGCCATACATTCGGTAGTATTATGGGATGCGGGATTACTTGTTTTCCATGATTCCCCACCATCCTTACTGTAGGTAATATTTGAAAATGGCAATCCATTTTCATCCCTGCCTTGGGTTGGAATAACCAAAGTTCCATCTTTTAGCGTTATTCCATGACCAGGTGCCGGTGCCCATAACCACCATTTGGGATCTTTGCACATCTCTGTTAAATTAATGGGCTCACTCCATGTCCTTCCGTCATCAGTACTTTTAGTGATCAGAAATTGACTGGTCTGTTTAACACCAAAACCAGGTTGGGAACCCTTGGTTCTCCACTGATGGTTCCATGCATCACTTTCTTCTGTCAAGTTTTCCTGCCAAACCCCATCCGCATTGATAACGCCATGCATCCATAGCCCGGCCAAATAAATCGTTCCGGTATTCTTATCTACCAAAATATTGGCATCGCTTACCCCATTGAACTTTTGAGGCAGTCCGCCCCATTCTCCCATATCCAAAGCTATGCGCATAGGTTCCCAGGAATTTCCGCCATCAATGGATCTACTAACACCAATATCCATATGCCCCTGTAAATCCCTTCCTGATTCCCTACGAACATCATAAACAGCTAACAAAGAACCATCTTTAGTTGTGGTAAGCCCTGGAATGCGATAGGTGTGTACATTATCATCCCAATGTTGTCTGACTGCCACTCCAAGGCGTAAGGCTTTTGTTTCCTTATTATTTGATACTCCAAGTTTTTTCTCCCCGATGGTGACATAATCTAGATTGGCATATACCTTATCGGTCAGATCAACATTATCGGCCAATTCGTAGGATACCCAAAAATAATTGGTTCCCTTTTGAAGGTTTTGGTTTCCGTTAATTAGTGAGGATTTTTGAATTGTTGCAGAGGCTCCATACAATACCTTTTCATTAAACAACGAATCCCTTTCTGTATAATAAACCCGAATATTTTTAAGGTTTTCTGGTTTTGTATTTCCCATATTCAACTGTATGGCTTTTACAGTTTCTCCCTCCTTCTCTGAATCCATTTGAATTCTTAATATTGGATTATCGTTTTTTTCCTTTAACACAGGATAGTTAAACGTTTTGACAGTAAGATTTTGGCTTATTTCCACTTGCTCTTTACAACTCCCTAAGATTGTAAGAAGAAATAGTGGCATCATTTTTATTACCGAATTTGTATTTTTTTGTTTCATCAATATCATTGTTTAGTTTGAATTGTTTTTAATAAATCTCCAAGTCCAGTTCCTTATAATCTACAACACCATTCTTATCGGCCCAATGCTGCCAAGCATTGGATAGCTCCTCTACAAGATCAGGATACAACTTGGATAGGTTATTGGTTTCTGTTCGATCTGTATCCAAATTGTACAACTCCCAATTTCCTTTATTTTTAAATTCCATCATATTGGACCAACTGCCCGGATAAGCGGAAACCAATTTCCATTTTCCTTTGATAACTGCCCTATTTCCTTCATGTTCCCAGAATAAAGGCTCATTTCTGTTCAGGGGATTATCCTTAAAGGTTGGCACAAGACTTACTCCTTGCAACGGTTTTATAAAATGTCCATTATATTCCGAAGGATGTGTTCCCCCCGAGACTTCCAGACATGTTGCCATTATATCCATGATATGCCCGGGCTGATTACGTAATTTTCCCTGATCAACTATTCCATTTGGCCAATGAACTATGAACGGAGTGGATATTCCCCCTTCGTGGACCCAATTCTTATGCATTCTAAATGGAGTGTTGGATAAATTGGACCATTTAGGGCCATAGCTTCCAAAGGTGTTTTCTGGCCCCAATTCCAAACCAACAAAATCACCGGAGATAACCCTTTCACCATCTCTAGTTTTTTCTGGAATCAACGAACTTTCCCAAGGAGTTCCCCAGCGTTCCACTGTGTTATTTAGATGGCCTTCGGCCGAACCTCCATTGTCCGAAAGAAAAAAAATAATGGTATTATCCAATTGTCCATTCTTCTCAAGTACAGATAAAATACTTCCAATACCTTGATCTACATGCCCAATCATGCCCGCGTATGCCTCCATTCTAGATTCTTGCCAAGCCTTATTCGGTTCTTCCTCCCAAGGTATTCCCATTCCATCCCGCTCCGATAATTTTGTGGTTAAGGCAAGTATACCATTGTCTTTTAAATTATTAAATCGTTGGATGCGCAAACTGTCCCAACCCTTTGAAAATCTTCCTCTATGCCTAGCTATAAACTCTTCCTTGGCGTGGAGAGGATAGTGAGGGGCCGAATAGGACAAATACAGAAAAAAAGGGCTTTTGCTCAGGCTTGCTTCTTCTAGATAAGAAATTGATTTCTGAGTTAACGCTTCCGTGTAATAAAAATCCCCTTTAGGCTCCTTGAAATCATTATTCTCCATTAATCCTACAGGATTGTATTGACTGCCATAACCAGGCAATGTACCATAAAATTTATCAAACCCTCTTTGAAGCGGCCAATTATGGGAAGCCCCCTTTGGATCCGTAAAACGCGTCAGGTGCCATTTGCCGGCCATATAGGTATTATATCCAACTAATTTCAGGGCTTCGGCAATAGTTACAGTGTTGGGACTCAAATCTCCTCTATAACCTTCATGTCCCAAATCGTTCATCATATGTCCTATACCGGCCTGGTGCGGATATAAACCGGTCATTAAACTTGCTCTCGTAGGGCAACATCTTGCTGCATTACGGAATTGGGTATATAATAATCCATTAAACGCAAGGCGATCAATATTAGGAGTTGGAATTTCACTACCATAACAACTGATGTCCGAAAAACCAAGATCATCCAACATCACAATCAATATATTGGGTCTTGAATCCTTTTGTGGACTATCTTTTTGATTTTTAAATCGACATGAGCCAAAAATTATCGCAAGTAATCCCAAGAGTACATGTAGATATCTTACTGATTTTAGGTAGCCGATATTTTTCATTGTTATAATTTTTACAACTTATTAATGTATTAAGAAAGACCTATTCTTGATTTTTAAATCCTCTAAATCTTAATAAAAAGGTGTAATACTCAACTGTTAAACCGAATGAATCAATTCAGCCAAAGAGTATTGAAGCAGAAGTTTCCCTCTGCTTCAATTACACAAACTAAACTAACTCAACTCAACTCAACTCAATTAGTTCTATTCAGTTCTGAAACCTAAAATCGATACCAGTATCACACGAATTTCATGTGTTATGTTCAAAACTTCAACAAGGCCCGGCACATATGCCAATGTTCTGATGATTACTTCTCAAACTGATAAGAAAATCCTGTCTAATTCATGACATTTTGAATTCTACCCAAAGCATTCTTCCTTTGCTCCTTCAGTTTATTGTCCAATAGGTTTGCCTTAAATCTAAAAGATAGTATGTAAGGTTGTTCACCTTCTTCCCAATGTCCGTAAGTAGTACAGACCAAAGTTCCATCAGGTAATAACTCCGCTGCCGGGTAAGTGGTATCCCACCCTTTTTTATTATCCTTAAAGCGAATGCGAAATTGGCCTTCATAACCGTTCTTTAGATCATCCCAGCTTCCGACCCATCCTACCCAATCACCTTCTGTGGGACTCATCTCATTTCCTGGCCTATTGCGTGGTGTATTATCCCTAAACTGTATCAATAATCTGCCATCAGGCATATATATCCCCTGATGTCGATCGCCGTTGAGTGATCCAGGCATAGGTTTGGGTTTACTCCAAGTCTTTCCTTCATCAGAACTGAACATAATCTGACTGTTATAATTTCTGGCATTCTCCCGTAACAACATGGCAATTTCACTCTTATCAGGACTATAAATCAACCCAGCCTCACAAAGATGATGGGTTGAGGCCCTATACAATTCTTTAGGCTCCTCCCAGCTAAGTCCACCATCCCAACTTTCTACCTGATATAATATCATGGAATTTTCCGGACCACGAATATGGAAGGTGGCCAAATAATGGCCGGCATCTTTTAGAGGAATACAGTCCGCCATGGCCACAATTCCTTTGTAATTGCCAATTGGTTTCAATTCACTCCAGGTAACTCCCTCATCTTCAGATATAGACATCCGTATAGCACCTTGAACATGATCTTGAGTACCACTGAACATAATGAGCCTATCTTTTCCCTTAGCATCGGTTGTTGGATAGAGAGTGGGAACTTCCTTGCTAGTGGACCAACTCACAGGAGTCTTTAAACGATCAGACCAAGTTATTCCCCCATCTAAGGATTTTTTCATCACGATCCCGCCTTTCCCATGACCCTTGGGATATACGGAAATGATAGTTTTTCCGTCCTTTAAAAGAACTGTGGTAGGATGACCAAGATATTGTCCTTGCTCTTTGTCCACTATAATCTGTAATTCATTTGCCCCATCCAAATCGATTATGGGCAAATCAAATCCAAGTTTTCCGAAAACCTGTGAATAGCCACTTGTGGTAATTAGAAAAATACTAGCGAACCACGTATAAAATATTGCATTCTTCATATCATATCATATTATAATTCATTGTCCCAATCTAGTTGTATCAAAAATTCTTCCCAACAGAATCTGAAGGGTAATTAATCATACCCTTCTGTCTGTGTTATCAGAGGATTCTGTGCAATTACAGATTCACTTACCGACCAATACAATGGTGTTGTTTGTCCCTGTAAATTAGGTACAAAATCATATATGTTAATAGTCCCATCTGCATGGAACCTCCTAAGATCCCACCATCTTTTTGGTTCCAAAAACAGTTCTCGCCCTCTTTCAGATAAGATTTCAAGGTTAATGGAGTTTTGGTCCATCGATCCAGAATAATCATCATTGTTGGCCCTGTTCCTTACCAGATCCAAGGCAATAACGGCATTCTCCAAATCGTTTTTTGCAGCATAGGCCTCAGCACGTAGTAATAACATGTCGGACCATCTATAGATAATAAAATCATTGGTAAATAAACGAACCCCATCAATAATCTCCCCATAATATCTTGTTTGGGAATAAGAAATTATAGGACCTCCAACTTCCAGATAAAACGGTAAAAAAGTTCTACCCGTTCTTACATCCGTATTGCTTGTAAATAGGTTCCTAATCCCCTCACTAGGTGAATAATTATGTCTAACATTAGCGCTACTCCCCGGAATATCCGGACTAGCCACTGGATCATAATTAACATCCCTAACGGACAATGTACTGGCATAATGATTATTGACTTCGTCCCTGTCATTAAAAATTGCGAAAATTATTTCATCATTTTTTTTAGTGTCAAATACATCGTTAAAAGCATCCAATAATGTTGCGCCTTGTTCTTCTATTTTTTGAATTGCGGATAAGGCTGCATCAAAATCTGGGGTGCCACCACCCAAAACTTTCCCGGTCCACATCTTTACATCCGCCTGCAATGCATATGCTGCTGGTTTAGATGCAAAATTCTTATCCCCGAATCCGTCACTTGGAAATAATGAAATTGCTTCTGAAATATCCGTATTTATTTGGGTAAACACCTGGGCAACCGGAGTTCTTCCGATCACCTCGGCATCGGGGGACAAAACAGGCTCAGTAAGCAGAGGGACATCACCCCAAATTCTGGCCATATAAAAATAATATGTCGCTCTTAAAAATAAGGCTTCAGCTTTTAATTTATCCCTATCGTTTTCATTTGAAAAAGAAAGGTCATCTGCTACCGATAATAAGAAATTGATATTATTCAAGGCCCCATAGTAACCTGTCCAAGAGGTTCCGTTTGTAGAAGTAATATTTTGACTCCAAGCATTGGAAACGGTACCAATCACACCAACATCAAAGCCTTCCCCTCTATCTTCATGATAATAAGTGCTATTGTAATCGTCCTTTAAATCCCTGTAAATTCCTTGTAATAAAGCTTGGGCCTCTTGTCCGTTGGCAGGAAAATTCCCAAATACAATATCGGAAGGTACTTCTGTGTCCAAAACATCCTCACATCCTGTAAGACCAAATACAAGGCCAAGGAAAATAGGAAACATAAAAATTTTATATAATTGTTTCATAATCAAAATTTAATTTTTGTTTTACTTAAAAAGAAGCGGTTAACCTAAGTCTTATCTGAAATGGCCTAGGGTATATACCTTCATCGGTGCCATCAAATTGTTCCGGTGTTAACCCATCATACTGGGTTATGTAGCCTAAATTGTAAAATTCCAATCCAAGACTTGTATTACTCATTCCCAATTTTCCACTAATATCTTGAGGGAATAAATAGCTAAGGGATACTTCCCTAAAGGATAAATAATCTCCTTTTTTCGTGTATATATTGGATTGTCTATGATGATTTCTCGGTCCATTATCAGCACCGGATGCGTTATCATATCTAGGTAAAGTAGCAATATCTCCTTGTTCTTTCCACATGGCATCACTTAAAACATCTGTATTAGTTACCACATTATTCCTCGAATTTGCGTTTGATCTTGCTCTAAAATTATTCCATATTACATGACCGGTCGCCCAATCCTGTACCAATCGCAGTGAAAGCCCTTTAAAAGAAATTGTATTCACCATGCCTCCCCGAAAATTTGGATCGATATAGCCCATAAATACCTGATCCCTAGAATCTATAATGTTGTCTCCATTCACATCTTTCCAAATAGCATCGCCACCCTTCTTGGCTCCACCATATTGTGATCTGTAATACCCGGACATTCCTTGGTCATCAGGTGCATTTGCCGCTTCTTCATCCGTTGCGTATACTCCAATCATCTCATAGGCCCATACTCCGTTGGGCCTTTCTCCCTCTGCAAGGCCACCAACTCGAGTTTCGTTACCATTTTCATCCCAAATTATTAGACCACCACTTCGGTTTTTGTCGAACTCATTATCTGGCAACTCAGTAACTTCACTCTTATTATATGCTAAATTTGCCGCCAAATTCCATGAAAAATTCTCTTTTGCAATAAGGGTCCCACTGAGCTCCATTTCCACCCCTTGGTTGGTTAAGGATCCAAAATTACTTCTGATACTACTAAATCCTGTTTGTGCTGGAAGCGGCATATTCAAAAGTCTGTCTGAGGTTACTTTATTATAATAATCAAACAGAATATTGAAGCGGTCATTAGCTATACCTAAGTCCAATCCAATATTGGTTTGGGTGGTCGTTTCCCACTTTAAATTATAATTTGGCAGTTTTGAAATTCTTACAGCACTTCCCAAAGCATAGGAGGTAGACGAAAACCCACCTTGAGTATCTGAAAGGGCCAAATTGTCATTTCCTGCTTTACCCCAACTTCCTCTAAATTTGACTTTACTGATTAGATCGGATTTCCAGAATTCCTCTTGATGTATATTCCAACCTGCAGATACTGCCGGGAAAATACCAAATCTATTATTTTCCGAGAATCTCGAAGATCCATCACGTCTAATACTAAAACCTAAAAGATATTTCCTTGAAAAATTATAATCCAACTTTCCAAAAAAGCTCATCAACTTATTGGTAGAAATATCAGAGCTAACCCTTTCTCTCTCGGTCTCGGAGGCGTTCAAGGTCGAAATTAAATCAGTAGGGGCATTACTACCACTACCACTAAAATTTTCATAATGATTTTTAACATATTGGCTTCCTAACAAAATATCTAAATTATGCTTTTCTTTAAATGTATTTGTATACTTCAACAAACCATCCAACATTACCTGGTTTTGAGTATCATTAAACCTTGACATTGCCCTATTGCTAATCTCGGGAGAAGCCCGCTCAAAAAAATTGCCATTGCTTTCCAGTCTATATACAGAAGCGCTGGGAGAAAAGGAAAGTCCTTTTACAATATTCCAATCAAGGCCAATTTTACTACTTGTCCTGAACTGTTTTCGTTCATCATCCTGATAGTATAATTCATGAAAAATATTTCTTGGTGAACTAGTGGTTTCTCCTAATGCTGGGGTGCCATCATCATTCCATATCCTATAAGTATGGGGTAACCTAGAAGATCTATTAATGGTATTGTTGGTACTTCGAGGTTGATCAATATCATTGAATTGATAAGTGAATTGTCCGTTAACGCTTAGATCATCATTTATTTTAAATGTGCCATTCATTAAAGTATTAAATCTAGTGGCAGCTGTTCCAATCACCACTCCTTCTTGATTCAAATAACCAGCACTAATATTATAATTACCCATTTCTGATGATCCTGACATTCCTACATTTATATCATGTGTTATGGCAGATCGGACCCTTATTTCATTGAGCTTATTATCAATAAATATCAACTCCCTTCCCGTAACGGGATCCGTCATGGTTCTGTAACCATTGTTCAACAAACCATCGACATAAGCCTGACCTTCTAAAGAAGTTAATTCATCCAAATAGGTCAATGCAATACGCTCAAATCCAAATTCCCCTTTTTCAGATAGTTCTTGAACGGAATATCCAAAATTAGCATTTGTAAGTCGGGCTCCAGGACTATTAAGACTCACCCCTTTTTGTGCAGCTATTCTGGACACCCTAAGATAATCCTCCACGCTGGTCCAATTATAATCTTTGGCCTGTTGGTCTACTCCTGTTGAATAACGAATGTTAATACTTCCTTTACCGGACCCCTTACCAGTAACTGTTGTTACGAGTATAACGCCATTGGCTGCACGTGCACCGTAAATAGCAGTAGATGCTGCATCTTTTAGCACTTCAATGGATTGGATATCACTGGGGCTAACACCATTCAAATCTTCCCTAAAAACACCATCAATAATATAAAGGGGTTCATTCGAACCAGAACGTGGATCTGTTTGAGTACCTCCCCTGATATAAACGGCTGCTCCAGAACCTGGTTGGCCCGAATCCACATTTACGCTCAATCCAGCGACTTTCCCCTGCAGAAGCTGAACTGGGTTAACAGCTGGGCTATTTTGAATTTCTGTTTGCTTGATTTTTGATACCGAACTGGACATTAATGACCTAGACTGCGTACCAAATCCAACCACAACAACTTCATCAAGACTTTCTGCAGATTCTTCCAAACGAACGTCGACAGATTGTCGTCCATTCAATGCGATTTCTTGGGAAGACATGCCTACATAAGTATAAACCAAGATTGCATTGGCGGGGACATTAATACTATAAACGCCGTCAAAATCAGTAGTAACACCATTTGTCGTTCCCTTTTCCACAATACTTACTCCTGGAAGAGGCACATTTTGACTATCCGAAACAGTTCCCTTTACATTAATTTGGTCCTGTGCTTCAGTACTATGTAGCGATAGAAAAAAGAAAATCAAGGGAAAACAGGAATATATCGTTTTTCTAAGCATAGAAACAATATTCCCTTTCAAAGAGAATTCAGTTATTTTTTTCATAATTTTGAAATGTTTGAATTAATTCATACTTATTTTGGGTTAATTACTTGCCCTGCGCTGACACGCGGGGCTTTTTAGTCTAATTGGTTAATGTTTTTGATTAATTTTTTAATTAGAATTGACCATCTCAAAAAAGCCACAATCCTTTAATTCCCTTTCAAATGCCTTCATCTCATTGACAGAAAGGGATTGTAGCGGTTTTCGACATTGACCACATTCTATTCCAATTAAGCCCATTAAAGCTTTTCCAGATACCAAGGCACCTTTATACTTGATAAGAATATTTATGACTTCAATAGATTTCCGCTGCTTTTCCCTTGCCTCAACTATGTTTCCATTCTCAAAGTCTTCTATTATACCGTAATACAACGGAGCCATAAAATTATAGGTGCTCCCTACAGCTCCGGACGCTCCAAATGATAATCCTGCTAACAACAATTCGTCATATCCATGTAGGATGTCCCATTTTCCATTATCCATAGATATGCACTTGGTCATTTCCATAAAGTTGTTATCGGTAAATTTTATTCCTGCAAGATTTGGTATTTTGTTCTTAGCTACATCTAGATATTCGGACATGGGAAAGTCAACCCCTGAAAGTGCCGGGATATGATAATAATAAAACGGCAATTCAGGAGCTGACAATGCCACATCCTTACTAAACTCAACCAACTCATTCACTCCCTTTGGGGCTAAAAATGGAGGCCCCATAATTCCAATGGCCTCAGCCCCTAATCGCGCGGATTCCGAGGCCAATAATTTGGCACTGGAAATACTAGTGCTCCCGGCATGGGCTATCACCCTAAAATCGTCGGATTTTTGAGAAATCCAGGCTTCGATTACCTCCAATCTTTCGTTGTCCGTCATCAACATTCCTTCTCCTGTTGTGCCGGCAACAAAAACACCTTTTACCTGCATTTTTTTTAAATGGTCTGCATAAGAAGACACATTCTTTACATTAATCTTGCCGTCTGAATCCATTCCAGTAAATGGAGCGGCAATCAATCCTTTTGTTTTGTTAATTATCATTTTCTATTATTAAAATTGTATAAGAACTCCCAATACGGTCTTAAGTGTTTTCGAATTTTTTCTTGATATAAATTTTTATCCTTGTCCTTAATTGCCTGCAACAAATCACTATGCGTAACCAACTCATCACTTTTTAGCAATTTCTTATTGATAGGTTCAAAATAACTCTCATAATTATGTTTGGCGAAAACAAAAACCGGTTGCATCAATTCATAAAAGTTTAGGATAAAGTCGTTTCCGGCCACTTCATATATTTTCTTGTGAAACTGCATTTCATCCTCAATTGACAAGTTGTTAACACCTATCGCCTTTTGCCTGGAAATAATCTGTTCCAGTTCTTCTATATCCTTTTCTGTAACATTGGTAAATACAAATTCAGCAATCCCTACTTCCATTGCAATTCTCATCCCCATTAATTCCTTTATAGTAGGAACACTTAGGAGCTGAGGATCCAAAACTTTCTTAAACCCATTCAGCAAGGGTGGTTCTTTCACGATTATCCCCCTTTTTGTTCTCGATTCCAGAATTCCCAACATTCTTAAACGACTCATTGCCTCCCTGACCACATTTCGGCCTACACTGAACATTTCAACAAATTCCTTTTCATTTGGAAGAGGATCTCCTGGAATAAGTTTATTCTCTTTTATATATTCTATGATATTTGCCTCTATCTGATCGGTCAGTGTGGTAACTGTAATTTTCGACTTCATATATATCCTATTAATCCCTTTTGTCCTACAAATATAACAAAATAAATTTTAGAACCAAGCTTTACGAAAAAAACTAGTCTGACTGCAAATTTTTTGAACCATTTTTAATTAAATCCGAGTAGAACAATGGACGAGAATAATTTGATATTCTTTCAACTGTGGTAGCTTCTCTGGTTAATGAACTTCCTTTTGCCTCCAAAAAAATATACACCTTGTTTTGCACATCAAGGATTTATCGAGAGGCAATGGTATATCTATACCTTATTGGAACTTGTTGTAAATCTATTGCTTCTCCAATACCTCCTACCCATTTCATTAATGGCCCACCCAAACATTCTATTCTCTATTCTATTAATTGCTCTTCTGAAAAACCCTACTACAAAAAGATATACAGTTATACTGTCATCTATTTGAAGGAGCATGTGCCAATTGCTACAAGATATATATGGGTTAATAATTATTGATATCAGTTTAGGTAGTTTCTTCTAATATGTACATGGGGAATTTCAAATAAGTATGTATGCTGAAATTTACAATCTTGGGTGTTACAAGATGGATATTGAATATACTTTACTTAATAGGTATCCCCAAATTATTCATAAACCCATTCATGGAGATTCGAACTTTTGATTGGTCGTTTAGCAGATTTCGTTGTCAAAGGTTTGGGGTCCATATTGATTTAATTACCCTGGGATACTAAAAATTCATTCCACCCTATGATTGCAGAATAACCTTGTTCATGGGCATCGTGGGAATGATAAAATATATTCTTTTTCAAATCAAGTATTACCGGCCATTGAACCTCGTCCACCCCTTGGCCCAATACATTTACAATTGACGTTTCTACAAATTCAGTACAAATGGCCCCCATCAACCTGATTTCATCATTGTATCCAGGCCCTGATAAGCCAATATAAAAATGTGCCGGTTTACCGGAAAACGAGCACAGAGGCACCTTCCCTACGCTTGGTAAGGTATTTTCCAGCGGCCCTTCATAGGTTTCGGTAATGGTATTCAAGGTATTTCTGACACTTTTCATAATGTCAAAACTACATCATTTCTAAGCTGAATGGTAAAATGTCCCTGATACTTATCACCTAAATTATTAACGATTAAATCATCTTAAATTCAGAATCTTATAGAAATAATCAACAAAAATTGCATTTAATGAAATTTAGGGCCATGCTTCGCGAAATGGGTACTTCTTTCAATTATCCTTGGTCAATAAGTGCCCTCTAAAGAAAATGTAATTTTCTATTGTACTGCATTTGGTGTCAATTGTCGAAATTTTATCATTGAAATATGAAAATTTTATTATGCAATACTTTTGGGATCGATGCTGAACTGTGATAGATTATATAAAAGTAGAAATGGAAACCCCTCGAAATTACCCGTTCTATTCCTTGATTTGGCGACCATCCAAAAGATTGATGATTCGCGAACCATATGTAGCGTTCTTTTCTGAGTGGGTTACCTGAATAATG